>Ga0209249_1003605_pt1 | contig 10929 bp, 18 predicted proteins | sample SaaInlV_200m_DNA_4_FD_184653 | JGI IMG/M metagenome (GOLD analysis project Ga0209249, IMG submission 184653) | Marine microbial communities from expanding oxygen minimum zones in the Saanich Inlet - SI037_S3LV_200m_DNA (SPAdes) (version 2) | ecosystem: Environmental > Aquatic > Marine >...
CTCAAAGAGAAAGAGAAAGAGAAAGAGAAAGAGAAAGAGAAAGAGAAAGGGAAAGGGAAGTGTATTGAAATACCTGGTCATATTTCTTCTGAATTATGGTCTGAGTTCTTAGAAATGAGAAAGTTGATAAAAAAGCCGATGACGGATTCTGCACAAATGAGAGCATTTAAAAAACTTGATCGGTTCCGGGAAGCAGGGCATGATATTAAAAAGGTTATCGAACAATCGATTGATTGTAATTGGCAAGATTTTTATGAACCAAAGAACAACGGCACTTCAACCGAAACCAAACCAGACAAGTGGAATTTAAAAGACATTGATTATAATGCAGGATTGGAGGGGTTTGAGAAGAAATGAGTGAGGCTAAGTATTGCATGGTCTGTAGCAAAAAGATCGAACCGGACATCTGGCCTAAATATATCTATAGCCCAGAAGGAGAAGAACCGCTTTGTTTTGACTGTTGGGAAATTGAATATGAAAGACAAAGAGAAGATAATGAATGCCAATAATAAATCAAGATGCACAACTGGTGTTTATTCTGCTGTTATAATGAATTGATAAGTATGGAGTTACGTGAATTGAATCCTGGTGTTTTTCTGGTGAAACATTGGTGAAAATGTTTGGCTTGTGTAACTTCTGTTCAAAAAGGGGCATTGTCATTAAGGACAATATTTTTCTTTTGTGAAGATCAGGAGGACAATTAAACATGGATAACGCCCAAAAACTATACACCGATAACTGTGGTATTCCTGCTCGGTATAAAGATTGCTCTTTTGATAATTACGAGGCAACAAGGCCAGGACAGGTAAATGCCAGGACAACCATATCCGGTAAACTACATGACACGATCATAAGTGGTGGCGTTGGCACTGGCAAAACACATCTCGCGGTGGCAAAGATCAACCAAGTGATTGCGGCAGGGCACAGGGCAGAGTACGTTGAAATGGTCAAGATGATTCGGGAGATTAAACAATCATGGAAAGATCAACGGGTTTCAGAAATATCAATTATTAGGAAATACGGTCAGGAGATACCGTTCTTGGTTATAGATGAAATCGGTGTTCAGTTCGGGTCCGATACTGAAAAGCAATATCTTACCGAGATTATTAATGACCGATACAACAACAGGCTCAAGACATTTCTGGTTACAAACTTGGATATGGCCGGGCTTACGGATATAGTTGGTGAACGTGTAATTGATAGGTTTAGAGAGTCGAAACAGGTGATAATATTCAATTGGGGGAGTTTCAGAAAGTAGATAGTATTGCCTATTCAGGGTATATATGTGCTAATAGCACTGGATTTTTGAAAGGGATCCAATCAGGGTATGTACCTTGAATAAATAATATTATGAATCACTTAGATTTGTTCTCCGGAATAGGTGGGTTTAGTCTCGCAGCTAGAAATGTATGGGGTTATAATCACAATATAGTTGCATTTGTTGAACAGGATAAATATTGCCAGAAAGTATTAAATAAGCATTGGCCTGATGTGCCGATATTTGATGATATAAAGGAATATAAATATGCAGGAACAGAAACAATTGACCTTCTCACCGGAGGTTTTCCATGTCAACCGTTCTCCGTTGCCGGGAAGCAAAGAGGCAAGGAAGATGACCGTTTCCTCTGGCATGAGATGTTGCGTATTATTAAAGAAGCAAAGCCACGTTGGATTATTGGCGAAAATGTGCCTGGAATCATCAATATGGAACTCGACAATTGCATTACTGAGTTGGAAAGTGAAGGGTACGAAGTGCAGACGCTTAATATTGGAGCTGTCAGCGTCGATGCCAGACACAAACGACAACGAATCTGGATTGTTTCCAACGCCTCAAGCATCAGACAACAGGGACAGGGGCAACGCATCAACTCCAGCAATAAGGAGGAGACTAGAGAAGGGGAAGCAAGTACAGTTATCAATGATGGTATCGGAGCAGTCTGGCCAGTTGAACCCTCAGTGGGTAGAGTGGCTAATGGGATACCCAATTCATTACACAGAACTATAAGGAGATATGGATATGAAGATGGCAACACTGAGAAAGCAATCACAGCGATTGATCTCACTCGAAGGTCAATCTTGCAAAAAATGTGGTGCGACCAAAACCAAGTTGAACCGACATCACTTAGAATTGAAACCGAAAACTATAATGATTCTATGTCCGAAGTGTCATGTCTCAGAGCATATGAAGAATGGAAGCTGGGGCAGAGGATTAAAGAAAACCAAGATTTGTGTTGTATGTGGAAACATATTTGTTCCAAATCATTCAAAAAAACACAAGTCGTGCAGTTCAAAATGCTTGTCAGAATTAGGGAGATTGAATGCAATGAAAAGGTGGTATCCGACAGAACAGAAAGAATTAAAGGACTCGGAAATGCAATAGTGCCACAGGTTGTAATGCCAATAATGCAATGTATTAAGGAATTAAGCAAATGATAACCTTCCTATGGCGTGACGTAGGCAATAATCGAAGTGTTTTCCGTGACAAAGATAAGATAGGTACAATCAAGAGGGTTGAAGGCGGTTGGTCATACTATCCTCTTTTTGCAAGAAAAGGCCAAGAAGTGTTTAAAAGCATATCAGATTGTGAGGAGTCGGTGAAATGAGTATAGACCATCCAAAAAACAAAGAGTTTAAAGAAATATACGAAGATATAATGGATCACAATGGGATGAATGGACGCAAGAAACATATAATACAAGAAGGTTCAAGGCGACACGTAGTTTCATGGAATAGCAACATTGCTATTTGCTCAGAGCCAGATTGTGAAATGAATATAAAATGAGCCTAACTCCAGAAGAAGAAATAAACGCCCTAATGAAGAAACCCTTGCGATTGCGGATAAGGCAGGAAAGCCGTGACTGAGAGTAAACAACAACAATTATTGATAGCATGGTTTAAGCTACAATATCCAGGCAAGATAATATTTTCAATTCCGAATGGAGCAATGCTCGGGGGTGCTAACCGGGCATTGATTGGGAAAATACGAAAACGCGAAGGATTGCTCAAGGGCGTGAGTGATTTATTTATTCCAATACCGAATAAGAAGTATTGTGGATTGTTTATTGAAATGAAAAACATCGGTGCTACCCGGTGCAAAGTGTCAGAAGATCAAAGATGGTTTCTTGACGAAATGAACACCGCAGGGTATAAAGCGGAATGGTGTGCCGGATTTGATGCGGCAAGGGAAGTGATTATAGATTATATGAAAGGCAGGTGATTAATGAAATATTTTATATTAGTATTATTTGTTTTGCTTTTCGCTGGTTGTGCAAATCCGACAATGGTTCAATCAATTCAGAATGGTGATTATGGATTGACTTGTGAGGAAATTGCAATTGAGATTGCCGAGGCAAACAGATTGAAACAAGAGGCCGCATCTAAAAAAGGATTCACTGGCGGTAATGTGGCAAGAAGCATTTTCCTATGGCCGACGGTGCTTGGCACTTATTCTAATGCGAATCAGGCGATCAATGCGGCAGATATTCGGCTGTCACATTTGGCGAAGATTCAACACGATATGAATTGTAAAGGGGATAAATAGTGAAAACTAAAACGCTACAAATTATTTTATGCTTCATGGTGTTTCTTGTATGTAGTGCAATGATTGTCGGTTGTAAAAATATGGACACGAAAACATCAACCGGGATAACTCTCAAGACCACGAAAGATGTGTTCATTGCAACGGCAAAAACTGCAAAGGATTTATGCGAGGCCGGAGTAATAAGCGAGGCAGATTGCTTTGCAATGCAAGACGCTTATGCAGATGGTCAGGAAATATTGATAAAAGCACATGCAATGTGGGGCCACATGGTAAGCATCGATTCGTTTGTTAGTACTCAAGAGTACGAAGCCGCATTGGTTGAGGTAGCAAGGATGGCCGCAATAATCCATGGAATAATACGGGAATATGACTGAATTTAATTTTGAAATTTATTATAATTTAAGGGGTTCTAACATGCCAGCAATCGCACCGCTAATACCAACAGCCATTCAATTGGTTATAGGGATTATTAAGGCCGCAAAGGAAGCAAAGGAATTAAGTGAAAAAGAGTTTGACGAATTTAAGTCGCAACTTGATGAAGAATTTGCAAATATACCTGATTGGGATAAGTTATGAAAGACAGAGAGTTTTTAATTTGGCTACATGAACTATTGGTGTGCATATATAAAGAGAGTACTTGTTTTGATTATATGCATAAATTTAGATGCATAATTGCTGACTATGACAAGGGCAAGGAAACCATAAATACCGGGCAAGGGAAAAACAGCATGCAGGAACTATTGAAAGACGAATAATGATCACACTCATAAACGGACTAATCGTAACGGTTATATTATACTTTGATACGCACTTCCTCAGTGCGTTTGATTTGTCAAAGCTGATTGCTGTCTATGTATTCACCGGGCTTATCATGGCAACCTGGGGTTTTCAAAGTAAGCGGATCAAGCTGAACATTAATAATCTGTTTATTGTATCAATATTGATAATGCTCTTTTGCTCCGGGGTGTCTGTGATTAACTCGCTCAACCCTTGGATAAGCCTCAAAGGTGCGTTCCTGAGATATGACGGTTACCTACTCACATGCTGTTGCGTGATAGCGTTCTTCACGATAACCAATTACTTTAACACGAAGGACATACGCAACACGGTTAATATCATATTGCTTTGTGGTATGATCGCAACGGTTTATGCAGGGTGTCAATACATCGATTTAGACCCTTACCATTGGCAACGCATATTTGAGACTGATGGCGCGCCTCGTTCATTTTCATCGTTTGGCAATCCGGCTTTCTATTCCGCATTTGTCGCAATGTGTATTCCCCTTGTGTACTTGAAATTGATTACTGGAAATAAATTGTTGTACGTGCCCGTTCTTTTGGTGTTTGTATCCGGATTATACTTTGGGAGAAGTAAAGCGTGTTTCATTGCATTTGTAATATCGTCAGGACTCTTTGTGTTTTTTATGAGAGAGCGTATATTCTCAAAGCATAAGTTTTTGTTCTGGATACTTGTTGGCGTGGTATCGTGCGTGACAATCGGATTTAATGTAAACAATAAGGGGTCGTTATTGGCAAGATTTAAAGAAATGCCAACGCTTAGAATTGGGCAATATATGACAGGGCTTGATATTATAAAGGATTATCCATTGTTTGGAGTTGGTCAGGACAATGTAAGAACTGTATATTGTAATTATTTTGCAAAGAGGAACGATGTGTCAGAACCATGTATAGCATTGATTGACAGCAAAGAGAACGAAGTTGTAACGTATTTTGATCATCCACATACTCACCAAAGGCAAAGCAGAATACACCAGGACTTGTTAGATGTGGCTTGTAACCGGGGTTTAATTGGGATTGCATCTTACTTCTTTATGTTGTACGCTTTCTTCCGTATGGTTTACAGGCGATGTGTGGAAGGTGACGTTCTGACGGTATCGCTTACTTGTTCAGTGGTTGCGTACTTGGTACAGAATCAATTTAGCTTTGGAACGATACCGATTATATTATTGTGGTGGTGCTTGATGGGAATGTCTTTTATTGTGGTAAAGGAGAAACGTGGATAAACTAAAGTGGACAACAGTAACAAAGAGAATTGGCGAATTAATACCATACGGGAAGAATCCCCGGCGATTAACTGATAAACAGTATGACGATCTGAAACAATCATTGATCAAGTTCAGCCTTGCAGAGATACCCGTTATTGATTTTGATAATACTATAATTGCCGGACACATGCGGTTGAAGGTACTGGCGGAAATAGAAAGCCCTGATTTTGAGGTAGATGTCCGGGTGCCTAACCGTAAGCTTACAGAGAAAGAGTTCCAGGAATATAATATCAGGTCGAATAAAAATACAGGTGAGTTTGACTTTGATATTCTTGCGAATGAGTTTGAAATTGAGGACTTGATTGATTGGGGTTTCGAGGAAGAAGAACTGGTGGGTTTTGCAGATGAAGAAGAACCGACAGGCGAAGAAGATGCAACTCCGGCAAAGCCGGAGATACCACGAAGTCAATTGGGTGACTTGTACGAGCTTGGCAATCATCGGGTGTTGTGTGGTGATAGTACCGACAAAGAGATTGTTGCGGTGCTGATGGATGGGGATAAGGCTGATGTTGTTTATAGTGACCCACCATACGGAATGGGGCTAAATGCTGATTGGTCGGGCGCAAAGTCACGATTAGATTTTGCAGAAGCAAAAAACAGCTTTGGAGGAAAAAAACATAATAATGTAATTGGCGACCATAAAGATTTTAAGCCTGAATTAATAACAACAGTCTTTAATAATTTTGATTATTGCAAAGAAGTATTTATGTGGGGTGCTGATTATTACGCAGAATTATTGCAAGGTAAAAATGATGGTTCGTGGGTTGTATGGGATAAAAGATTAGAAGATTCGGCTGATAAAATGTATGGTTCTTGTTTTGAGTTGTGTTGGTCAAAGGCAAGGCATAAAAGAGATATTGCAAGGGTGAAATGGGCTAGAATATTTGGCACTGAAAAAGAGTTTGACCATAAGCGTTATCACCCTACACAAAAACCGATTGCCTTAACAGAATGGTTTTTTGATAAATGGTGTGAGGGGTTAAACTTATGTGTAGATTTATATTTGGGTGCAGGTGGTGTCTTAATCGCTTGCGAAAAGACAAAGCGCAGATGTTATGGCATGGAACTTGACCCTGTTTATGTCGATGTAATCGTTCAGAGATATGTGGAATATACAGGCAATAATAAGATTAAATTGAATGGTGAGGCGATTGAATGGAGTCTTGAGAAATCTTGATATAAATGGGTGTTACGATAAAACAAATTAAAGCGGCAATGAAAGCATCGTATGGTAAGCCAACGTATGCCGCCTCACAGCTTGGTATTACATACAGTGCATTGTATGAACGTATACAGAGGTCAAAGGACTTACAGAGATATATTGAAGGGCTGGAAGAGTATAACCTGGACTTCACAGAGATTGCATTGATGAAGGGAATCAAGAAGGGCGATGCACAGCTTATCAAGTATCATTTGAATACTAAGGGCCGAAAGCGTGGATATGGTGAAAAATCAGAAGTTGAGCATTCGGGGAAAATAGATTCAGGCGATACACCGCAATTTCATATAAATTTCACATCAACACCCAAAAACGATGGTGACTAAAACCGTTGATTTGTATATGCCGGATAAGGCTTTAGAGGTAATCGGCTCAACCAAACGGTTTAAGGTTTTGTATGGTGGCCGGAGAAGTTCAAAGACATACAGTTTTGTCGATGCCGTTATAACACGTGCCGCTTATCATCCAACCCTTGTACTCTGCACCAGAGAACTCCAAAAATCAATCCGTGATTCAATCCATAAAACCTTGCGTGTCAGGATAAGTGACCTCGGTCTTGATCAGTATTTTGATATTGAAAAGTCCTCGATATACTCGAAATGCGGTTCTGAGTTTATATTCATGGGTGTGCGTCACAACGCAACCGAGATCAAGGGTCTTGAAGGTATTGATATATGTTTGATTGAGGAAGCAGAGAAGATGTCCCAGGATAGTTGGGACGTATTGGAGCCGACTATAAGCAAAGATGGTTCTGAAATATGGGTAAACTTTAACCCGGAGACTGAGGACGCGCCAACATATCAGAAGTTTGTTGCAAATACCCACCCTGATTGTGCCATTGCACACATGACTTACCGGGATAATAAATTTTTTCCTGAAATATCCAGGAAGCAAATGGAATATGATCGTGAAGTTGACCCTGAAAAATATGATTGGGTTTGGGAAGGTGGTCTTAAAAAGCATCATGACGCATGTATATTTGGTGACAGGATAGTCAAAGAAGCGTTTGAAACTCCTGCATGTGTTCAAAAGCATTACGGGGCAGATTGGGGGTTTTCAGGCGACCCAATGGCTATCAATAGCATGTTTATAATTGATAAGGACTTGTACATTGATTATGAGTTTTATGGACATGGCGTTGATTATGCAGATTATGAGGCCGCATTTGACACAATTCCGGGTATACGTGAAGGTCGTATCAGGGCTGACAGTTCATCCCCTGCAAGCATAAGCCACATGAAACGGCTTGGATTTGATATACTCGGTGCAAAGAAGGGGCCTGGAAGTGTTGAGGACGGTATCAGGTTCTTGAGATCGTTCCGGAGAATAGTAATTCACGAAAGATGTACCGGGGCATGGGATGATTTCAGTAATTACCGTTGGAAGCAAGACGCACAGACCAAAGAAATATTAAATATTCCTGTTGACAAATCAAATCACGTTCCTGATAATGTGCGCTATGCGTTAGAACCAATGATCAGAATGAAGCGAAAGGCGGTTGCCGTGTGAGCAAAAAGAAAACATGCAAACAACAACGCATTGGTGGTGGGAAGGTCAGACAATTTCATTTATTCAATAACGATAAGCCTTTTGATTGGCAACGTTGTTATTGCAAAAAATATACTTTCTTTCAGATAAGAGAGAAAAACAGAAAAACATTAATCGAACAACAAGGGGAAGCTGTTGAAGTTTAATGATTTAATGTCATGGCCCGTCAAGCAACATACACAATCTGTTGCGGCGGTTGACACCCAACACCCTCGCAGTAGTAATTTTACAATAAGTCTACCCGGTACAAAATTCGACTATGCAAAAGAGGTCGGTACGGGTTTAGGTTCCAACGTAATTATGTCACCCGTTCAATGGGTGATGCGTACATTTCCAGAAGCACCCGTTAAATTAGAACGCAACCTTGCGTCAGGCGAAGTCGAAGCAGTTGTAACACATCCATTCCTTGATCTTATAGACGACCCAAACCCTTTTTATTCATACGAATCATTAATCATGGCATCAATGTTGTCATGGTCTATTGCTGGTAATGTATACTGGCACAAGGTAAGGAACGCACTTGGTCAGGTAATACAGCTTTGGTATTTGCCACACTGGATGGTGAGTCCAAAGGGCAACATGAACGATGCCTCTGTGTATATAGATCATTACGAATATAATCCCAATGGCATCCCTATACAAATACCACCGGAGGACATAGTACATTATCGCTTTGGAATTGACCCAATAAATATAAGGTCCGGGCTTTCTCCGCTTGGTGCGGTATTGCGTGAGGTTGTTACCGACGATCAAGCCGCAAATTATAGCGCATCAATATTGAGGAACATGGGTATTCCGGGCGTGGTGATCAGTCCTGGCGAGAATGAAGGTATTGAGGTTGACGATGCAAAAGCAATTGCAGAAAAGTTTAAGACTAAGTTTGGAGGCGATAACAAAGGCGAAGCGATGGTCACTACAGTTCCGATGAAGCTGGAAACCTTTGGCTTTAACGCGAAGGACTTGGCCTTGACTGATATTAGAAATATAAGCGAAGAACGGGTGTGTGCGGCAATTGGTATCAATCCTGTTGTTGTAAACTTTGGTTCCGGCTTGGAGTCCACAAAGGTAGGGGCAACGGTAACCGCATTTATTAAGCTTGCATGGACAGGGAATATCATTCCGACACAGAGGGTGTTTGGACAAACAATGAAACGTCAGTTGTTAGTCGAATTTGATAATGATAAGTCACTTGATGTTGGATATAATAATAAGAATGTTGCGGCGTTGCAGGAAGATAAAAACTCAAAGGTTACCCGTATAAGCGCAGGTGTTACGGCAGGATGGGCCAAGGTCAGCGATGCAAGAGAGGCAGAGGGGTTGAGTGTGGAAGATGCAGACAAGGTATATCTGAGGACGTTTAATCAGTTGGAGGTTGGTGACGAATGAAACTTCCGCAAGAAGTTGAAGAATTATTTACGGCAAAACATTGGAAGATGACTGCATTAGAGTTTAAGATGTGGATTGGCTTATTTATTTGCGCGGTTATAGTTTTAATATTTGGGTAAAATTATGGTAGACAAAACAAAGGTAGAAACGAAGGACGCGAAAAGTATTGTGCCAGGCAGTTGTGTGATCACTATGAAGTACTTAGACAGCACGGGTCGTGAGTGTACAGAAACAAAGACAGTTACCGGAAAAGCAGATTGTTTCCCTCTTGGTGGTCGAATTGTAAGGATTAATTATTGATTACAGTTATTTCCAAAAACAATAAAAGCAAACAGATTGTGAGGCTTGAGGGTTTTGACGGTATCACTGGTAAGCCTATGGTTGAGGAAATAGAACTTTCTGGAACAACACCAGTGACCTCAAAAGGTATTTTTGGCCGTAAGCGTGACTTGCCACAGGCGTTTGAAGATCATCCAGACGAATTCAACATTACCGACAGGATTATCTTTCAGCAGTCACGACCCGGCAGACCAACACGCGCACAGTTACGCATGGCCCGGAAGTTTGATGCAGATATGTTGAAACTTGAGCGCAAGTTTCGGATTGACATATTGAAAGTATTGGAAGAATTTGGCGAGGAAGTGGAGAGGGCAACACTTGAGGTGTTGGGTGATACCAATGAACCAAAGAGATTCCATACTGTTGATTTTCCTGTAAACAAAGATATTCCTCAGAATCAAGATTTTACTGTTAGTAATATTGAAATTGAGTTTATCCCGACAAAAGACGCAAGCCAAGACGCAATGGATGCGGCAATGATAAACGCTGCATTAAACACGGAAAAGATAATAAATGACCTGACAATCGTGTATGAATCACACTATAAACGCATTAGCAGGGCAACGCAGAGAAGCATAATTGGTTCAGGTCTAATTGGGGGAGGCGGTGGCGTTAGTGCTAATGTCGCGGCTGGTGCTGGTGGCGAGGGGGCAACAATCAATCTTGCTATAAGCATATTAGACGAAACAGAAGCCGTCATATTATCGGAAGGGGGTAAGCGTGTAGGATTGTTAGACATACCAGGAAAGACCAAACGAAAGATATTTGAACAATTATCACAAGGCAGGTTGGAGGGCGAAAGCGTTCCGCAACTTGCAAGGCGATTGCGAG
>Ga0209249_1003606_pt1 | contig 10927 bp, 8 predicted proteins | sample SaaInlV_200m_DNA_4_FD_184653 | JGI IMG/M metagenome (GOLD analysis project Ga0209249, IMG submission 184653) | Marine microbial communities from expanding oxygen minimum zones in the Saanich Inlet - SI037_S3LV_200m_DNA (SPAdes) (version 2) | ecosystem: Environmental > Aquatic > Marine >...
TAACAGGCAATAATTTTAGGATCAAAACTGATGCAACAAAGTTGAAAAGTACACTTTTTCAGCTGGAGAAAAGTTCCGAAGGTATACTTTTCAGAGGAAAGGGTTATGGGCACGGTGTCGGGATGAGTCAGTGGGGTGCACAAAAAATGGCCCTTGAGGGGTATAATTTTGAGGATATATTAAAACACTATTACCATAATATTAAAATCGTATCTATCAGATAAATAATGAATTATTTATTATTAAGATGTGTGTAATTTCATATAATCAATGTGATATATTTCATTGTGAGTGTTTACTCCCTTTATTATTATGTAGCCAAAACTTTTTATTATGACCGAAATGGGTATCCAGAGATTATGAAAGAGACAATAAAAATATCATGGGCCGTATTCTTTCTATTTATTATTTTATATATTCCCGGATGCGTAGCCTCACAAAAGAAACCTGTTGTTGTCCCCACAGTAAAAAAAGTTTTCAATGACAACAATAAAAGTGATCCACGCATTGAAAAGCATCTGCCACGTTCGGTGGCAATCCTACCTTTTGTCGACAGATCAGGCAGTAGAAAAGGATCTGAAATAGTAAGAAGAGGTTTTTATAACCATTTCAGTTCATTACCATATAAAGACATGGAACTGTTACAGGTCGATAATCGCCTTAGAAAAGCAGGTCTTGACAATCCACTTGCTGTCAATAAGACATCCCCGAAAAAGCTTATAGAAATACTAAAGGTTGATGCAGTTGTATTAGGCTCAATTTCAAATTTTGATAAATTATTTGCAGTTGCTGTTTCTCAGGTTTTAGTCGGCGCCGAGGTTAAGATGTATGGTAAGGACGGCAACCTTTTGTGGGACGGAAAACAAAAGGCAAGAATTATTGAGGGGGGTGTGTCACTCTCGCCGATCGGAATTATTGCGAATATTGTTGCTGCATCAATGAATCTGCGTGATGTTCAGCTTCTTAGAGCATGTGATGACCTGTTCAGAGATATGGTCAAAACAATACCTGTTGGGAAGTATACTGACGCCGTTCGTCAGCCCGTTATAAGCCTGCTGGTCCAGGATACAAAGGGTAAACACCGAAAAGCGGGTGATGAAATCAGGGTAGTCTTAAAGGGAGATCCCGGACTGCAAGCCTGGTTTGATATTGGGGCTTTTAAAAAAGGCATTGACATGAAAGAGATGGAGCCTGGTGGATATGTCGGAATATACAAAGTGATACCCGGAGATAACACTGAAAATGCAGTTATTACCGGTTATTTGTCTGGCGGAGCTGGAAATGTAAGCCGCTGGGTAGATGCATTAGGTTCTGTTACACTGGATACAAGGCCTCCTGACACTCCGGCACTTATGAATGCCAAAGGCGGTGCAAATGTTGTTACTTTGAACTGGAAAAAAAATAAAGAGGGTGACCTTTCAGGATATATTATATACCGAAGTAGAACTCCTTTAAGTGGATATAAATCTTTGGGACGGACGGAATTTTCAGGTTTTAAAGATAAAGATGCTGAGAATTTAACAGAATATTTCTATAAAATATCAGCTGTAGACAAAGCCGGAAATGAAAGCAGTCAATCCGATTATATAAAAGGAATGGGCATACCTTCAGGGCCGACTCATGTTTCAGGTACTATAGATGAAAATACCACATGGTTCTTTGGTTCAAGCCCTTACATAATAGATGATACTGTTGTGGTTAATGAAAAGGCAGCTCTTTTAATTGAATCCGGAACACAGATAATTTCAAATGGTAAGGGGCTTGTAATCAGAGGGGGACTTATAGCAAAAGGGGAAGAAAAACAAACGATCATATTTGAAGCAGTTACAAAAGATATATCCGGTAAGAATGTTTGGGATGGCATCATTTTTGATAATACAAAGAGTAAGACAAATACACTTGAATTCTGCCGGATCAGCCAGGCTTCAGTCGGTGTCACATGCCTTTCATCTTCACCCGAGATAAGAAATAGTGCGTTCGTGGGAAATAATTCAGGTATTGATATATCAGGCGGTTTTTCAAAACCGGAAATTGATAAATGCCTGATAATGGATAATATCAGTACCGGAATCAATATAAGCGACGGCTCTGAACCTTTAATTAGTGACAACAGAATAGTAAACAACAAAAAATCAGGTCTTTTGATAACTAATGCCGGTTCATGTGTGATCAGCAGCAATACAATTCAAGGCAACCAGAGATCTGGCATTGTTGTAAAAAACAGTCAGGCAAAGATTTCATACAATAATGTTTATGATAACCTTCCGTACAATATTGAGGGTTCTTTTGAAGGGGCGGCAGTTGATGCCCGCAATAACTGGTGGGGAGAAGCAGACTGGCATAAACTTTTTACTTTTATAAGCGGGCGGGTCAGCTTTGAAACTATACTTGACGGCCCGAGTTCAAAAGGGAAACTTCTAAAAGTACCGGTTCTAAGCGGGGTACTTGGAGGAGCCATTGAATCTGAATCTCTCCTTACAACATCAAACAGTCCTTATAATGTTTCAAAGGATATAGTGATTGATAACTCTGCAGTTTTTTTTATTCAGCCCGGTGTTAAGCTTCTTTTTGATAACCGGACTTCTATCATTGTCAAAGATGGTGGAATAGTTGCAAGGGGCTTAAAAAGTAAACCGATAATTTTTACATCTTCCGGTTCCACACCTTTACCTGGTGACTATATGAATGCAGTTCGGTTTTCAAAGCAAACCGGAATTAGCAGTTTCTTTAAATACTGTAAATTCGAATATGCTGAATCTGCTATTGATATAGGCTATGGTATGCCTGAGATAACTCATTGCCATATAGTTAATAATTCTCAAAGCGGGATAAGATGTATCAATGGCTCTGCTCCTAAAATTTTATATTGTACTATTGCAGACAACAAAGGTGTGGCCGGGATAGAATGCAGGGGGGTGTCAAAACCGACAATAAACCATAATAATTTTATCGGTAATGCTGTTGCCGTTCAGGCATTTTCAACAATTTTTATAGATGCACGTTATAATTTCTGGGGTGTTGTTACACCAGGTGTAAATGAATTCTGGGGTGAAAATATAAATTTAAAACCATGGCTTGATAAACCTGAAAAGGATTGTTTTGAGTATCAATAAATTAAGGATTAGTGCAAAGAATAACTTCACATTTTAGTATTCAGAATACAAGTCATATTTGCAGGAATCTACTGGCTAAAAAAGTGAACTGTTTATTGTGAGAATTCTAAAGATGATAAACTCGTAAAAAGTATAACCGATGGCTAAGTAAAAATTTCCATATACAAGGCACAGTGGTTGACCAGGCGTGAAGGCTACATGTAGTATTCCGAACGTCTGGCCAACCGCTATAACGCAGTAGATGGAGACTTTTTACGACACCATCAAAGATATTTTCGGAGTCATAATAATATGGAAAATACATTAAGGAGAAGAGCTTTCCTTAAAATGATGGCTAAGGGGTTATTTGTTTCATCGGGATTGCTGGTTTACCCCTCTTTAGGCTGGAGTGAAGATGCAATGGAATATGCATTTGAAGGGCAGAGCCTGCTTCATAAAAAGTACTATATCAAAGCCGTTCAAGTTTTGAAAAAGTCGGTAAACCTTGATCCTGAAAGTGATTGGGCACAAGGGCTTCTAGGAAGGGCTTATGCAGGGCTTGGTCAAAAAGCTGAGGCTGTCGTCGCTTTCAGAAATGCTATTCGGATAAACCCTGGTGACACATATTCCAGAATGATGATTGCAGAAATGACACAAAAACCGATAACCGGAACACAAAAAGAGAAAAAACCTCTGACACCTCTTGAAAAAAAAGCGCTTGAAGAGGAAGAGGTAATGCTTAACAGGCTGAACGCTAAAAAAGGTCTTGGATATAATGTTAAGCGTGTTGTTATTGATGCCGGTCACGGAGGTTTTGATCCGGGTGCTGTCGGTCAGAGCGGGCTTAAAGAAAAAGATGTTACACTGGATATTGCATTAAAACTAAATACTAAACTGAATTCTATCGGGAAAATTAAATCTTTTCTTACCCGAACAGGTGATTATTACATGCCTCTGAGCGCACGCACGGTTACAGCCAACCAGCATCAGGCAGATTTATTTATTAGTATTCACATCAATGCTAATAATAAAAGGTCTGCCAACGGTTCGGAAACATACTTTTGTTCTAAAAAAGCTTCAAGCTCTGAAGCTGAAAAAGTAGCAGCCCTGGAAAATTCGGTTTTAAAATTTGATGAGACTCATAAAAAGAAGCCGGGATATATTAATATTGAAGAGATCCTCTTCCGGTTTGAACAGAAACTGTATTGGACTGAAAGCGGTAAGTTTGCAAAAACATTCCAGGACAGATTTAAGAAGAACCTTCCCTTCAGAAGCAGGGGCGTTCATTCAGCTAATTTTTATGTGCTAAGAAGAGCAAAAATGCCTTCCATTCTTCTTGAAACCGGTTTTATTTCCAATTCAAGTAATGAGGAAATGCTTAAGAAGCCAGCATTCAGGGATAAAATCGTTGATTCTATAGCAAGGGGGATCTCATGAAAAAAGCATTGTATTTTAGACTTAAGCACAATGTCCCCATAATATTAATTGTTGTCGCAGTAATATTTGGCACCGGCACAGCGCTTTGCCAGGATGTGGATTCCCTCGTATTTGAAGGTTATGATGCCTTATACAGGGGTGACTTGAAAAATGCCCTTTTAAAGCTTGAGGCCGCTGTGAAAGTTGATCCTGAGAATGAATTCGCTCATAATCAGCTTGGTATTGTTTATGCCAAGAAAGACAGGTTTAATGATGCATTCAATGAATTCTTAAGGGTAATAAAACTTGACAACCGTAATACTTTTGCCCAGAAATGGCTTGGAATTCTGTACTTGCGTAAAGGTGAAATGAACAAGGCATTTGAAAGGTTTAATGAAATAATCCTGATTGATCCTGAAAATGCAGATGCATACTATTTTCTTGGGGCAATTTATAATTTCAGGCATAACCAGGCAAAGGCTATAGAATATCTTAAAAAAGCAAGAGACGCTGCTTCACAGGAAGCGGATACCCATTACAGACTGGCAAAAGCATTTCATAATGTTGATATGACGACCAATGCATTGCTTGAATATCAAAGAACTCTTAAAATAAAACCTTCATATACAAAAGCAATTAATGAGATCGGCTGGATAGCTTACAATCAGGGAGATGTTGAAACGGCAATATCCTACTGGAAGAAAACTCTTAAAATGAACAATAAAAACAGGGAGGCAATTTTTAACCTCGCCAAGGCATATAATGAAATAGCCCTGGTTGCAGTTAAGGAAGGAAAAAAAAAGGAGGCGATAAAGTATTGGAAAAAAACAATCATCATTAATCCAAGTAATAAGGCTGCAAAATATTATATTAAAAAATATGGCAAAGGGTAATTTTTTTGCTTCATTGAGTTTTATACTGAATGCTGATATATGAAAGAGCGAATTTAGAAACTATAAAAAATTAAATAATATTTAACATGGAATGATTTGTATAAAAAAATTTGGGAGGAAATCATGAAAAAGAGATCTTTTTTAGCGTTGGTTGTTGCAGTATTATTTATTATCCCTGTTTCAGGATATGGAGTTGAGTACAAGCAACTTTTTGAGCCCATTGCAAATGGAGGGGTCAACTGGACTACAGGTATCATCCAGGCTAAAGGTATGGGAGCACCTCCTGAAAGATATTATGGAAAACCCAATGCCAGACCTATGGCCATTCGGGCGGCAAAACTTGATGCAATGCGTAACCTTCTTGAAGTTACAAAAGGTGTAAGGGTTAACTCAACAACAACAGTTGAAAACTATGCAGTATCAAATGATGTGATTATTACAAAAGTTTACGGATTGGTTAAAGGTGCCCAGGTTGTAGATACACAATATATGTCCGACGGAACAGTTGAAGTTACGATGCAAATGAGCATTTACGGTGCATTTGCGCAGGTAGTTCTTCCACAGGATATAAAAAAGCTTGAACCTATAAAGACCCATACACCCACCCCGCCTCCTGTAAAAAAACCGGATACAAAACCTGCTGATAAAAAATCGGTTGATACAAAGCCTGTTGACACCAAACCTGATGATACAGGAATGGAATCCTTATCGGAAGTATATACAGGCCTTGTTGTTGATGCCAGGGGGCTGAATGCCAGGCCTGCCATGTCTCCAAAGATTGTAGATGAAACAGGTAAGGAGGTATATGGTTCAGCATATGTAAGTCGTGAATTTGCTGTTCAGCAGGGTATGAGCGGATATGCCAAAGAGCTTACTGCCGCCCAGAAAAATCAGAGAGTAACCGATAAACCTTTAACAGTTAAAGGCATATCCACTAAGGGCTCCGGTCGTTCAAACATAGTAATCAGTAATGCTGATGCTGACAAGCTCAAAAGTGCTTCAGAAAATCTGTCTTTTATGAAAAAATGCAAGGTAATGATTGTAGTTGACTAGTTTATATAATCTATCATCTTTAATTATTGTGGATATAAACTAATTTAAGAAACAGGTAGTTATGAAAGCTGATAATATTGATAATGAAATTTATTATATAGTAATGGGAGGGAGTAATGGTTACTAAAAAAATATTGTATTTAATAGCGGGTATATGCCTTTTGTTTCTGTTTGCCTGTGCTCCGAAACCAAGAGCCCCTCAGGCTGTACTTGATACTCCTGAGCATCATGTGTCCAATGGAAATAAATTCCTTAAGGCTGAAAGGATAAATGAAGCTTTCAGTGAATTCAGGAAAGCAATAGAACTTGATCCAAAATTTTCGGCTGCTTATGCTGGACTTGGTCTCATTTATGGGCTGAAAAATGATCTTGAAAACGGTTTTGAAAATATGAAAAAAGCTGAGGGTTATGCCGAAGGTAATACTCAGGAAATGGCAGTACATGTCGGCTTTATGCGTCTGTATACAATGGGTGGGGAGAAGGTCGATAAAAAATGGTTGAAAAAGGTTATAAGCCGTTTTGAAGATGCTATAAAGATAGATCCTGATGCAGCGGCCCCTTATTTTTATATGGGTATTGCCTATAAGATGGCTTTTGAATTTAACGATTCAGCAAAACAGTTCAGTAAAGTACTTGAACTTGACAAACTATTTACCGCAGAGGCTGATAAGGAATTTGCCTTGATACAGAAGATACAAAGGGCCATGCCCGGATCAAAGGTCGGTAAAGCTATTGCTCTTCTTGAAAAGATAACAAGGGCGGATACTGCTGCTCTTTTTATTGAAGAATTAAAGGTTGATGAACTATTCAGGAACAGGACAAAGAAAGTATTTGATACATCTTTTAAAAGCCCTGAAGCTGGATTCAAGACCGGGGAGTATGGAAAAATTGCTCCTGCTACAGACATTCAAAATCATGTTCTTAAAGCGGATATAGATGAGGTGATAAAGCTTGAAATTAAAGGTCTTCAGCCTTTTTCTGATCATCAATATAAGCCATATGCAAATATTACACGTGCAGAATTTGCTATAATGATAGAAGACATACTGATCAAGATTATCAGGGATGACAAACTTGCAACAAAATTTATAGGGTCTGAATCTCCTTTTCCAGACTTAAGAAACGACCTTCCATATTTTAATGCTGCCATGGTATGTACAACAAGAAATATAATCGAAACTATTGATGTGGCAACCGGTGAGTTTTCACCCAGTGGAGTGGTTTCAGGTGCAGATGCTCTTCTTAGTATACGTATTCTTAAAAACCAGCTTAAGAAATATTAGAGATCAGGAATTATTAGTTTATAAAATAATGATGACTCGTAAAAAGTATAATCGATGGTTAAGTAGAAATCTTCATATACAAGGCATAGTGGTTGGCAAGGCGTGAAGGCTACATGTGTATGTCGAACGTCTGGCCAAACGCTATAACGCAGTAGATGGAGACTTTTTACGACGCCATCAAATAATAAATAAAAACAGGGTAAGGGAAATGAAATATTTATTTAACAGAACAGTGCTTATTATTTTGCTTTTGTTTATCATGGTTCCTTACTTGTCTGCCGAAGAGAATATAGTCAAGGTGGGAATCAGCAGTAAAAAAGCAAAAGTTACTTTTCTTGAAGGGTCTGTTACCCTGATAAGAAAAGGTATTGAAAAAGTCATGACTGTTTCTACCGGTGACTACCTTATTCAGGGTGATCGCATAAACACTGAAAAAGATTCAAAAATAGAGATCCGGTTGCCCGATAAAAGCTTTATAAGGTTCGGAGAAGAAACATCTTTTGAGCTTGAAGCTGTTGCTTATAACCAAAAAACCAGGAAAAGAAATATCAATATTAACATGATTCTCGGTAAGACATGGGCAAAAGTTGCTAAATTGTTTGGAGGGGGCAGGTTTGATATTTCGACTAAAACAGCTGTTGCCGGAGTTAGGGGTACTGTTTACAGGGTGAATGTTAATGAAAACAACTCTGCTGTAGTAAAAGTATACTGGGGTGAAGTCGCTGTAAAAGGAAAACCCTCCACAAACAACTCAGGGCCGGAAGAGTCGTATTCCAATCCGGTGCAAGTGCTTGGCCCTCATCCTGTTGCCGGGCCGCGTCAGGTATCAGCGGAAGAGTGGGTTTATATGGTAAAGTCTTTGCAGCAGATAAATATCAGTCCTGATGGAAAAGCAGAGAAACCGTTTAACTTTGATATTGAAAGTGATTTAAACGACTGGGTCAGATGGAACAAGTTACGAGATGAGCAATTGAAAAACGAGAACGATTAGCAAACTGATACTAGAACAATAAAAACAAAAAAAGCTGCCCGTTATTACGGACAGCTTTTTTATTTTATTAATTAATGTGTTACACCCCGCTTTTTTCCTTTATTATATCTACCATATCTGTTTTTTCCCATGAAAATTCCGGCTCATTTCTGCCGAAGTGGCCGTATGCGGATGTTTTTTTGTATATAGGACGTAAAAGGTCAAGTTTTTCAATTATTGCGGCCGGCCTTAGGTCAAAGACATCTTTTATAGTTTCGGCAATTTTTTTCTGCGGAATTACGCCGGTTCCCATTGTGTCAACAAGGACAGAAATAGGCTCCGCCACACCGATTGCATAAGCTATCTGGATTTCACATTGAGTCGCCAAGCCTGCTGCAACAATATTTTTTGCTACATATCGTGCCATATAAGATGCGCTTCTGTCGACTTTTGATGGGTCTTTTCCTGAAAAGCAACCACCTCCATGACTGCCTTTACCCCCGTATGTGTCTACAATAATTTTACGACCTGTAAGGCCGCAATCCCCCATGGGGCCGCCAACAACAAATTTCCCTGTAGGGTTAATAAAGTATCTGGTGTCTCCATCAGTCATCTCAGATGGGATTACTTTTTTAATTACTTCTTCAATAACAGCTTCTTTTAGGTCATCGTAAGTTACATCCGGTTTATGCTGCGTGGATATTACTACAGTATCTATCCTCTTTGGGGTATTATTTTCATACTCAATAGTAACCTGTGATTTCCCGTCAGGTCTCAGGAAATCAAGACCGGCGTTTTTTCTGACTGTTGAAAGACGCTTACATAGTTTATGGGCAAGTGTTATAGGCATGGGCATTAATTCGGGTGTCTCGGTGGTTGCATAACCGAACATTATTCCCTGATCACCAGCACCCTGGTCCTTAAAAAGGCCCTCGCCTGTATTAACTCCCTGGGCAATGTCCGGTGACTGACGGTCGATGCTTGTGATAACCGAACAGGTTTGCCAGTCAAATCCCATTTGAGAGGAATGATAACCAATATCTCGTATAGTGTCCCTTACAATCTGGGGTATATCAACATAGCAACTGGTTGTAATTTCACCGGCAATAAAAGCGATACCGGTTGTTACCATCGTTTCACATGCGACTCTGCATGCTTTATCCTGTCCCATAATTTCATCCAGAATTGAATCTGATATGGCATCGGCAACCTTATCAGGATGTCCTTCAGTTACAGATTCAGAAGAAAAAAAGTAAGTGTCGTTACTCATAACTGCTCCTTTTATTTTTATAAGTACACTGTAAGTTATTTAACTTACGTTGTTAGTATCATATTATCTATCAAATGGGCTTTACCGACATTGACAGCTAAAGCCATTAAAGTCGGTCCATTAACCGTATTAACTGCATCAAGTGTTTCAGGATCACAGATTGAGATATAGTCTATATCTGTATCAGGATATGAATTTATCAGTTCGGTTGCGGCTTCTACAATAGTTTTAGCCTCTTTCTGCCCTCTATTAACCAGCTCCTGCGCTTTTTGAAGGGAACGATACAGACTGATAGCTGAATGTCTCTGCTCAGAAGTAAGATAGGTGTTTCTGGAGCTCATGGCCAGGCCGTCATCTTCTCTTATAGTCGGTGCGCTGATTATCGCAATGTCGAAATTCAGGTCTTTTACCATTTGACGTATAACCGCAACCTGTTGAAAATCTTTTTCACCAAAAAGAGATATATGAGGTTTTACAATGTTAAAGAGCTTGGAAACCACAGTTGCAACTCCCCTGAAATGTACCGGCCTTGTAATACCGCAAAGGTGATCAGGGAGTTTTTCCAATTGCACATATGTTTGAAACCTTTCATCGTATAATTCATCTCTTTCAGGACTAAAAACAGCATCAGCACCAATATGTTTGATAAGTTCAAGATCTTTGTCAAGATCCCTGGGGTATGCTTCAAAGTCTTCTCCAGGGCCAAATTGGGAAGGGTTTACAAAAATACTTATAACGAGAGTATCTCCACGTTCTTTCCCGATTCTCATAAGAGATAGATGGCCTTCATGGAGAAATCCCATTGTTGGAACAAAAGAAATAATCTTCCCAAGTCCCCTTTCTCTATCTGAGAAAGAATGCATTTCCTTTATAGTTTTTATAAGCTTGATTACAGCCGCCTCATAATTTATTAAAAATTATTTAATAATCAAAAGTTATGTGTGATGATA
>Ga0209249_1003610_pt1 | contig 10912 bp, 9 predicted proteins | sample SaaInlV_200m_DNA_4_FD_184653 | JGI IMG/M metagenome (GOLD analysis project Ga0209249, IMG submission 184653) | Marine microbial communities from expanding oxygen minimum zones in the Saanich Inlet - SI037_S3LV_200m_DNA (SPAdes) (version 2) | ecosystem: Environmental > Aquatic > Marine >...
TTGCCAAGCTCCTGCGCTACTTCTTCTGCGCTTGGCATCTCAATTGCTTTGTTGTCTTTTTCGTCTTTCATTGGATTTCCTTTCAACAATTAGGATAACCCATTTACACACGAAATCTTACACCCTCGAAGGCAGGTAGGAATCCTTTCCAATTTGAAGGACTCTTTCTTCTTTCCACTTTCTACTCTCTCACGCAACACTCATCACCCTCCCCCATGTTATAATCTTCCCCGCTAAAATAACTCCAAAAACACGGGCAAAAACACTTATGTTCTCATCTGAAACCATATCCATCGAAGAAGAAATCCGCAGTTACTGCGCAGAAAAAGACATCCCCCTTGCCGAGCTAAGATGGCAACCGATTCCCTTTAACGGGGAATGGGGCACATCTACATCCTTCTTTCAGACGGCGGCGCATGAAGCCAAAGCTGCCAAAGGTACGGGTAAAAAAGTCATCGTGCCGATGCGGGCGCAGGAAATTGCTGAAAATATCAAAGAACTGATCGGCCTGCCCAAAGGCATCAGCCGAGTCGAGGCTGTGAAGGGTTATCTCAACCTGTATTTCGTCACGGAAGATTTCGCGGAACGCGTCATCACAGCTATTCTTCAAGAAAAAAGTGATTTTGGGCGCGGCAAGTCGAAAGGCGAGCGTGTCATGGTCGAATACGCGCAGCCGAACACCCATCACTCCTTCCACATCGGGCATTATCGCAACGCCATCCTCGGTGAATCCCTCTCACGTCTTGTCGAATTTGCCGGTTTTGAGACCATCCGCGCCGCCTATCCCGGCGACATCGGTTTGGGCGTTATCACCGTGCTCTGGATTTACGAAAATTTCTACAAAGGGCAGGAGCCGGATGGCATCCACCAGCGCGGGCAATGGCTGCTGAATTTATATGTCGAAGCCACCAATATGCTCACCGAAAAAGAAAATGAGACAGATGATGAGCGGATTCTGCGGGAAAAATACGATGCAGAACGACGTGAAATGTACCGCAAATGGGATGCGGGGGACGAATACATCCGTGACCTTTGGCTTGAGACGCGCGAGTGGTCATTGGATGAGTTGAAAGACATTTTGCTGCAAATAGGCATCCAAATTGACACCTGGTTCTACGAAAGTGTCGAGGACGAGCCATCGAAAGCCGTTGTACAAGAATTGATCGATTTGGACATCGCCACCGACGAGCGGGACGAGGGCGGCGCGGTGATCGTCAAAATTGACGAGAAGCTGGGACTGACAAAAGAGAAATATCGCACCAACGTCCTTTTGCGTAATGATGGCACGACCCTTTATCTGACCAAAGATCTTTCGCTGGCGAAGAAGAAATTTAACGACTTCGGCGTAGACCGTTCCATTTATGTTGTGGATGTGCGCCAGTCGATGCACTTTATGCAAGCCTTTGCCATTTTGGGATTATGGGGCTTTGAGCAAGCAGAAAAATGCTACCATCTCGGCTACGGCTTTGTGAGTTTGCCCGGTGGTGCCATGTCTGCCCGAAAAGGGCGCGTGGTCATCTTCAAAGATGTCGCAGATGAGGCAATCCGCCGTTTTACAGAGACCAGCAAAGAGAAAAACCCCGATCTCTCGGAAGAAGTCCGCGCAGGTGTAGCGAAAGCTGTTGGTTTAGGCTCTTTGGCTTATGCCATGCTCGCTGTAGACAATAGCCGCGACACCATTTTTGATGTGGAAAAAGCGCTTAGCTTTGAAGGGCGCACGGGACCTTATATTCAGAATGCGCATGTGAGGGCAGCAAGTATTTTAAAGAAGTTTGAAGGACTGAAGGTCGAAAGTCTGGAATCTGCAACTTTCAACTTTGAACTAACAAGTCACGAAATTGAATTAATTGAGCTATTATCGCGTTTCCCAGCTGTCGTTGAACAAGCCGCGAAGGAATATCGCCCGATGATCATGGCCACCTATGCCTACGATCTGGCGAGTGCATTTCACAGTTTTTATCATGCTGTCCCCGTCCTAAAATCAGAGACAGATGCAATTCGAGATGCTCGGTTGCAGCTGGTTACTGCGGCGAAGCAAACGCTCGCAAATGCGCTAAAGTTATTGGCTATTACTGCTCCTGAAGTTATGTAAGTTTAGTAAGATTGGTTCAATCTTGAAGATTGAACCAATCTCTCAAAACTCGGTGCTATTGGGCATCACAGCCCCAGAAGTGATGTGACGTGGCAGATTTCCCCTGCTCCGAAAAATCAACCGATCCCGTATTTGTTGCGGGCTGCGCGTATTATGCGTGCGAAGAAGTTTCTCGTAGCACAGAATCTTCTTGTTGCTGTGGTTTACAGTTATAGAACGCGGATTTAGCGAATTCTCGCAGATTTTTAACAGTTGAAATAGACCTGCATTGCATTTGCAAAATGCGTTGCAGGTCGGGTTAGCAAGCATAAGATAGTCTGTATTGCATAGCCCGATGTACAACGTATCTTTAAGATGCAATGCACATCTACTGTCATATTTAAAAATCCGCGCTGCATTCCCCAGCCAACGCAAAGAAAACGGTGACTCGGTTGAGATTACATCTTTTCAAGGAGTTCATTTAATGTCCCCCATCCGTACCCTCATCATGGGAGCCGCAGGACGCGACTTCCACAATTTCAACACCGTTTATCGTGGCAACAAGGATTACGAAGTTGTCGCCTTCACGGCTACGCAGATCCCCGATATCGAAGGGCGAGTTTATCCCGCTGTTTTGGCTGGTGAACTTTATCCCGAAGGCATCTCCATCCACGCCGAAGAAGAGCTAGAAAGACTCATCAAAGAGCTAAAAGTCGATGAAGTTGTCTTTGCCTATTCAGATGTGCCCCACGAATATGTCATGCACAAGGCTTCCTTGGTAAATGCTCTGGGCGCAGATTTTAAGCTCATCGGCGCGAAGCCAACTCAGGTCAAGTCCGTTAAACCACTTGTCTCGGTTTGCGCCGTCCGTACAGGGTGTGGAAAATCTCAAACAACGCGGCGCGTCTCCCTTATCCTCCGCGATATGGGCTATAAAGTCGCCGCCATCCGTCACCCTATGCCTTATGGCGATCTCGCCAAACAGGCTGTGCAGCGTTTCGCCGATTATAGCGACCTTGACAAGCACGAGTGCACCATCGAAGAGCGTGAAGAGTACGAACCCCACATCGATAACGGCGTGATCGTTTTCGCAGGCGTAGATTACGAAGCCATTTTACGCGAAGCCGAAAAAGAAGTAGATATTGTCCTTTGGGATGGCGGAAATAACGATATTCCCTTCTATGTTTCTGATCTGGAAATCGTCGTTGCAGACCCCCATCGCCCAGGGCATGAATTGACCTTCTTCCCCGGTGAGCAGAATGTCCATTCTGCAGATGTTTTCGTTTTGAACAAAGTCGATACCGCATCGCCCGATGACATTATCTTGGTGCGCGAAAACTTGCGTAGTCTCAACCCGAACGCAGTCGTGATTGAAGGTGCTTCCCCATTATTTGTGGACGACCCAGCATCTATTCAGGGCAAACGTGTTCTCGTTGTAGAAGATGGCCCCACCCTGACTCACGGTGGGATGAAATATGGCGCAGGCTATGTTGCCGCTCGCCGCTTTGGCGCTGCCGAGATCGTTGATCCGCGCCCCTTTGCTGTTGGCTCCATTGCTGATACTTTTGTGAAATATCCCGACACCGGCAATATCCTCCCCGCAATGGGATACGGCGAAGCACAAATGCGTGATCTCGAAGCGACAATCGCCGCCGCTGATGTAGATATGGTCGTAATCGGTACCCCCATCGACTTAACCCGCGTCATCAAGATCAATAAACCATCCCAGCGCGTGCGCTACGAATTACAAGAAATTGGTCAGCCCACACTTGAAGATATTTTGAAAGAGAAGTTTGGGAAGTAGAGTTTAGAAAACAGTAAGATAAAAGAGCTGAGCGAAATTCGCTCGGCTCTTTTTTTTGATATAATCATCAGAGAATTAGGCGGATAGGAGGAGATACCTTATGCGGGAAATAAAAGCAGGAAGAAGAAAGTTTTTTGTACTTTTAGCAACAGCAAGTGTCTTTTCAATATTTTTTGTTGGAAAAGTTTCAGCGACCCCAGCAGGGGATAATATCATCATCTCTGAAGTTGAATATGATGCATCAACAGAGTCTGGCGGAGAATGGTTTGAGTTATACAACCCAACCAGAAATACGATCGATATTTCCGGCTGGACGATCACCGATGGTGAAGGTGTCATCACATTCCCAGCAGGGACAACGATTGCATCTGGCAATTACTTTTTAGCGGCAAAAGTCACCGCTGATTTTCTCAGCGAACATACCACGCTTAGCACCAGTGATGTTGATCTCGAGTATAGTGCCGGGCATACATCAGGCAGTTTCACGCTTGCAAACAGCGGCGATGAATTAACCATCGCGAATGGTGGCACAACGATAGATTATCTCGCTTGGGAAGGTGTGTCTGGCTGGAGCATTCTCGCCACTGATGGAAAATCCGTCGCTAGATCCAGTAGCGTAGACACCGATCTAGAAAGCGACTGGAGCAGCAACCAAACACCAAGTCCCGGAAATGGCAACCTTGCTCTGCTAAATACGGCGCCCGTTAATTCCGTTCCCGGCGCACAAAGCACAGATGATAATTCTGCCTTGGTTTTCTCTACAGTTAACGGAAATCCGATTTCTATCAGTGATGAAGATGCAGGTTCTGCTGATGTTCAGGTCACCCTAACCGTGACAAAGGGCTCTCTCACCCTCAACGGAACCACCGGGATAACCAGCTTTAGCTCGGGCGATGGAACAACCGACCCCACGATGACCTTCAAGGGTCCGCTGGCGAGCATCAATGCGGCGCTGGACGGGTTGAAATATCTGCCCAACACTGGTCATAGCGGCAGTGATTCCCTCAACATCACCACAGACGATTTGGGCGCATCGGGGTCAGGCGGTGCACAGAGCGATAACGACGCTGTTGCCATCAACAGTCACCAATAGCCCACCGAAAGTGCCTGACGGTGGAGTGGGTACCACCCCAGACACTGGTGATGGCGTTCTTGCCGAAGGTGAAGTTATCCTTGAAGAAATATCCAACATCATCGTAACCTTCAACGAAGCGATGGATAATACAACCACTGGCGACGAAGTCAGTAATCCCCTAAACTATCTACTCCTTTCAGAGGGCAATACGGCTGGTTTTCAGACAACTTCCTGTCAGGTAGCCAAAAGCACAGGGGTGGATATGGGAGACATCCAAGTCCCGATCTCAACAGTTTCCTACACCGGCACAGCCCCCTATCAGGCGACGCTCAATTTAGCGGCTCCTATAGAGAATGGTAACTATCGCCTTTATGCCTGTGGCACAGCGACGTTAAGAGATTTGGCAGGCAACGCCCTTTTAGGGGGAGCAGATTATCTGTTGAATTTCTCTGTCCAAATGGCAACAACGCCCTCGAACTTGCCCTCAACAGGCTTCCGGCATGGGCAGATGGGCAGATAACCTCGCTCCCCCATCAGCCTGCCACCAAAGCCTACACCGACACAGCGATGATGCTTGAGATCCCATCTATCGGCGTGAGCATGCCCATCGTCGGCGTGCCGCAATCAGCCGATGGCTGGGACGTAACCTGGCTCGGCAATAGCGCGGGCTATTTGGCTGGCTCGGCCTTCCCCATTTGGGCGGGGAATACCGTCATCACCGGTCACGTTTGGGATGCGTACAATCAACCGGGCATCTTCTCAGAGCTAAAAACGCTATCTTACGGCGACCAAGTCCAAATCCAGGCATGGGGTCTGACCTACACCTATGAAGTGCGCGAGTCTAAACTTATTACCGTTAAAAATGTGGATGCCGCCTTCGAATCCAGCGACTATGATTGGCTGACGCTCGTCACCTGCGAGTTCTATAATCCCTTTACAGGCGATTATCTCTTTAGGCGTGCTGTAAGAGCCGTTTTAGTGAGCGTGAAATAAGCGAAAATAGAATATAAACAAAAAGGAGCCGAGCGAAATTCGCTCGGCTCCTTTTTGTTTCACTAAATGTTATTTACGCTGCAAACCCGATTACAAAAGCTAGAGCCATCAACAAGAGCAACATGGGGAGAACTGTTAATATAGTGTCTTTTGAAAGGATCGGTTTGCCAGACTTCAAGAAGGTGAGCAGCAACCCACCTACACCGATAAGAGCGCCGCCAATACCGACCCATGCAAATTCACATGGCGTTTTGCCCTGAATACTGTAAATGATGGGGAGCAAAAAAATGACCATCCCGGAAACACCATGAACGGTAGCAACGGGGATAATAGCAAGCGCACCTTTTGCCTTATAGCGGGTAAAGACAATGAGCAGAAAACCCAGTATGGCAAAGATCAGATAGGCGGTGCGCCACTTAGGAAGATATTCGGCGATAAGCCCCAGCGAAAGGCTTAACGGGATAATGGTTGAGACGATAACCACGAGTGGGCTATCGAGAATGTCGAAGCCAAGAATGATGATGAGCAAGCCTGCCACGAGCAAAACGCCAAAGGCAACGGTATATGCTGCTATAGCGAAGTTCCCGGCGTCAGCGATCCCATCTACTATTTGGTAGGAAGCAAGTAATCCAGTGATGAGGAGCAGGATGCGGTCGAGTACTGAGATTTTTTTCATTTTCAGCCTTAGAACATGAGCAAGATCATTGCGCTAAGCATGTAGAGGGATGCGTATTTGAAAAGTCCAAAATTGACTGTCTCAGAGGGCTTGATAACGCTAGCGATGGCAAGGGTGAATAACCCTCCCGAGAGAACGGCCATGAGACGCAGGAAGCCCCATTCTGTGCCAATACCGTACGCCGCAAGACCAATGGTGATCGCTGCCAGCACGCTGGAGAGAGCGATAATGGCTTGTGTAGTTTTATCACCATAGGTAGATGGGAAGGTCGGCACGCCTGCGGCTTGGTAATCTTTGCGATAGCGTATGGAAAAGGTCAGGATATGCGTGGGGATCCAGAAAAGGATGGCGAAGGTGAGGGCTATGCCGATCCAGTCGATGCTGCCAAGCCCAAGAGCACGACCTGCAAGAATGGGCATCCCACCGGAAATACCGCCCCAAATAATAGACCAGGCGGTTTTTCGTTTGAGCCAAATGGTATAGATCACAACATCAATAAAGAGACCACTAAAAATAATTGCACCATAAAGAACGTCCATAACGAGAGCAATGCCAACACCCAACGCAGAGAGAACTAACCCAACCAAAAGAGCTTCGCGCGGCTCGATCAGTCCAGCCGGAAGTGGGCGTTTGGTAGTGCGCGCCATTTTTGCATCAATATCGCGGTCGTACCACATATTCAAAATGGTACTACCACTGATCGAAAGCAAAAGACTCGCGCCCAAACCCAACATGGTTGGAATGGTCGTAACAGGGCACCGTGCGCTCATATAGCCTGCCAAGCCAGTTGTGATCAACAAAGCAGTTTGCAAACTTTTTATGAGGGGTAAATAAAGGCGAAGTTTTACTTTTAATCTATTCACGTTATTCTCCATAGAAGTTTTAATAGCAAGCAGTATAACATTAAGGAGACAGTAAAGATGTGAAAAAGGTTAATAAAAAAGGGAGCAGCTTTTTCCGCTACTCCCTTTCTCTAACAGTAAAAAACTAATCTCGTGCGCAACGGAAGCCGAGCGATGGGCTGTAATGTTGTGGTCCTGCTGAGTTATTTTTCCAAACACGCAAATCAACTTCATAGGAGTAGAAGCTGCCACCACGCATATAGCGATAATGCTGATCGTGGTAGTCATCCCCCATCCACTGCCACACATTACCGGCCATATCATAAAGGCCATAAGGGCTGGCAGAATCATGGGTTTCGTAACTCTCTTCACCTACGCCATAAGTTTGCCCGTTATAAAACCCAACTGGTGTGGTATTACCCAATCGACCAAACATTCTTTCAAAAAGATCGAAAGACGAGTAGAAATTAGCATTATTTCCATGGATTTCTACGCCCCACGGGAAGGGCAGTCCGTGATCGTCCACCATCTCGGTACCCCGAGCGGCTTTTTCCCATTCCGCTTCAAGGGGCAGGCGATAGTCATAATATTCGCAGTAAGCATCTGCACCCCACCAGGTCACCAAAGTCATCGGATGGTTGGTATACGAATCCAGTGCAGTAAATAAAGAACCATCATAGGTCAGACGCAAGCCATCAACCATCGGCATAAAGAGCTTATCGCCAGGTTTGATCTCTTCTTCGTGCTTATAGCCGTCAAAAGGATCACCTTCGTAGTAGCCACCTACACCTTCTTCGTGCCAGACAACTTCGCCAGCTTCTACTTCAAATTCACTTATGCTAATATCGCCAGAAGCCAAAGCATCATTTAAGAATTGAGCATATTGCTCGACAGTCACATCCGTAACCATGATATCGAAATCTTCTACAAATGTGACGTGGTCATGCTGACCATACGGGAAATCGCCCGCCGGGACGCTTGCCCACGTTTCCGAGCTAATGCCGGTCTCGATAAATGGAGGTTTAATCGCGCTCACACTGGGAGCTGGCCCACAAGCTGCGAGCAGGAAAATGAACAGGGTCATAATCAAAAGGCTGCGTTTCATTTGGACACCTCCTTGAGAGTAGCCTGAAGTTCTTCTATTTTCTTCTGCTGTTCTGCGATTTCAGCTTCTGCATTCATTTTCTTCTCAGCAGAGAATTCTTCATTCCAATAACCTTTATCTTTGAAGAGATCGTAAAGCCGCCAGATAAGGAACATCGCCAAAACAACTAATATGACACCTAAGCCCAAGTCCATAAGAAGCATGACCGTATTGACGAGGGATTGTTGTTCGCTCTCGGCAACAAAAAGGCGCTTCATTGAGAAAATTGTCGCAGAGGCAAAAGCCAGGTCAGACATGATGATAATTGTCCAGCCAGCCCATTTGCGTTTTTTCCCTTCCACTTTGGATAGATCCATATAGTAGAAGATGATGATCGTAGCGATCAAAGCAGCAAGAATATGCCAATGCCCCGTAAGGGTAATCCGCTCTTCGCGGTGGGGCCAAACACGGAAAATTTCGTCCAGCTTGACCGCCATAAAAATGCCCACCCCACTAACGGTAAAGTTCATAAATACCATTTGCCAGCCAGGACCAAACTTGAGTGGATCACGCAAAAGCGCGCCCATCTTCTGCCCAAAGGTCGGTTTTTCAATATCAGCCGTGCCATCTTTGATAAGTTTATCCCACGTATAGATAACGTAAAGCAAGGCTGAGAACATCACGAAGACAGAGCCAAAGTAAATGGTAGTATGTGCCCAAGGCAGCCAAACAACCGAGAGAGCGCCAAAGGTAATAATGATCGTACCGACAATCATCAGCGGCATAGCAACGCGATGCAAAATACCCTGGAATTTCATCCAACGCCCCACGATCAAGGTGATGGCAACAGCCACCAACGTGAGCATGATGTGAAGGTGACCAATAATGGCTTTTTGCAATGCGGTCTTGTGCGGAACACGGATCAGGTCTTCACCGAGGAAGGTTTCGTGCCCGTTCCCCCAATAGGAACCGGTCACCGCGCCAAAGGTAGCGGAGAGCAGGGTAGCAACTGCCATAGTGAAGAAAGCGAGTCTCTCCAGATCAACGCCTTTTTTCGTGTGCGCATACGGGGAATCGGCTTCAAGGCGATATTCTTTCTTCCAAGGCCAGAGGGCAGCTGAGAGCAGTATCCCCGCAAAGAAAAGTAATGATTGCCCAAGGAGGAAAAGACCGTGGAAAACAAAATTATGTCCAAAATAGGCAAAGCCCATTCCGAAGATCAATGCTGTTAGATAACCAACGGTGGTGGTCATATTGATGATGACTTGCTCGTGCCGTTTCATCGGCAATATTTCGGTCATGAAATAAACTTCGATGGCAACGATGGTCATCGCGATGGTGTGATAGAGCATGATGATACGCCCCTCACGGTCTGCTTGGGTTAGGTCCATCCCAAGCAGGTTGACAGTAATATCACGTACTCCCCATTCGACCATCGGGCCTGAAAGTGTGCCCCAAATGGCTGTTACTATTGCAACAGCAGAAATGGCGACAAGCGTCAGACCGCGCGTCGATCGAAAGAGGTAATCAAGACGTTTACCAAGTGCTTTCATATTCAGAGTTCTCCGTTTTGAAAATAGATTGATGTTTTTTTTCAACAGATAAAAATAATAACTTTTGACATTCAAAAAGATAACATAATAAAGAATAAGCGTCTTTAATAAAAGGCAAATAAGACAGAAATTTCCGCAGCCTCATTAATTAGCAAGCTGCGGATATTTTTTTTATGCAAGAACTAGTTTTTGATATCTTTCATGAAACCCCAAGCAAAGGCAAGAGCCATGAGCAATAGGAGCAAAGATAAAAGGGAATTGACAATCGCAACACTGAAGAATAATAGTTGACTACCAGCGTTGAGAAAAGCCAAAGCCATGCCTGCAGCACTGATTATGATCCCGCCAACGCTAACCCACCAAAAACCTTTGGCTGGATTGCCTTCGCCATATTTTTTGACAAGGAAGGGCCCTAAGACGATGATTAGTCCTGAGACCCCGTGGAAAATGGGGACAGCGAAAGCCTTGATATTTGAGCCTGTAAAAGCTGAATAAGCGATTGCTAGTAAACCAATTGTGGCAAACCAAACATAAGGTTTCGTATATTTGGTGTAGTATTGGCGCACGATACCAACAGAAAGCCCAAAAGGCATTAGGCTGGCAACGGTCAAGATGAAAGGCGTAGCAAGAATTTTGTACTTCAGGATAATTAGAAGTACGCCAGAAACGAACAAAATAACAAAACTCAGGAGGTAATGCAAAATCCGGAGCATATCGTCCACGGATTCCGGAGCATGCCGTCCACTGATTCCGGAGCATGTCGTCCACTAATTCCGGAGCAAATCGTCCACTATTTTGGTCAACCCAGAATGGG
>Ga0209249_1003612_pt1 | contig 10905 bp, 8 predicted proteins | sample SaaInlV_200m_DNA_4_FD_184653 | JGI IMG/M metagenome (GOLD analysis project Ga0209249, IMG submission 184653) | Marine microbial communities from expanding oxygen minimum zones in the Saanich Inlet - SI037_S3LV_200m_DNA (SPAdes) (version 2) | ecosystem: Environmental > Aquatic > Marine >...
GTCGGTGTTGCATCGCTTCCCGCCATATTCACAATATCACGTGTGAAGCAGACGGCTTCTGCTAAAATTTCTGCGTTCTTTACTACAGACTTAGTGCCTTTCAGGGCATCGTTTTTCTGAACAATCAGAGAGTAATTTGTAATAGCAGGTTTGTCTTCCTTTTTTAGCGTCTTGTACATTGTGAAATTATAGAGTGATAATAAGATACCCTCTGCAACTGAATGGGCGACATCTTCCAGTGAAACCCCCTTTATTTCCAATTTATACAGTAATATTGAAGGATTCTTAAATTTCTTTCTCTGGATCACTCTGGTGGCGGTACCTGCCGCTTGTCTAACTTTATCTAATGAAAAATCAGCAGATTTTCCTAATCCTACCAACAGAACTCTTTTTGGTGTGATTGTTTTATCAGTCGGAATTATTGTCGTTTCATTTAGCTTTCCAGCAAAATCCCCGTTTTTCAGTAGGCTTGATATAGCTCCACCTGATGCTTTATTAAGGGCATTTAACTCGGAAGGTATTTTCTTTGTATTCTCAAAGAGGCTTATTATGATTACATCTGTCGATACCTTTTCTGCTGCACTAAATGTTGCTGATAACTTCATCTAAAATCCTCCATAAAAGAAGAGAAAACAAGTATATTTTTATAGTTCCAGAGCGGTATATTATACTAAATATACATCCATAACAAGAGAACCTTTTTCTTTTGACAATCAAAGTTCTTTGCATTAGACTTGACGGATTACAAATAATTTTAAAAATCAGTAGTGGGGTATGTGATGAAAACAAGGTTTCTTATAACACTAATTTCTTTTAGTTTTTTGGGTTTATTAATAAATGGTTGTGGTGATAATGCACCAAGCCCACATGGTGGAATGGCCGGTGGTAGTAAAGGTGGCGGCGATATGAACTATGAGCAGCAGGCGTTGAAAATGGAGCAGGATGATCTTGCCAAACTGAAAATGGGAATGAATTCGTATGCAGATGACGTTACTCAGCCAGATAGTAGTCCCAGCAAAGATCCTAATGAGGTAATAGCGACTGTAAATGGAGAAGACATTCTTCGTCTGGAACTTGACAGGATACTCGATAAAGCCAAGAGAAGAATGGGTAAAGCCAACTTGCACCTTGTTGAAGAGAAAATCATAAATGACTTGATTACGCAGGCTGTACTCAAGCAGTTTATTAAAAAGGAAAAACTTCAGATTGATCCAGACCGTATTGAAGGTGAGATAGCGACTTTCAAGGAGAACATAAAGAAGAACCCTCAGACTAAGGACAAAAGCCTTGAAACACTTTTGGAAGAGCAGGGGGGAAGCCTTGCTGAGTTGAGAGTGGCTCTGGATATTTCATTTGCAATAGACGACTACATGGAGAAGACAATAACAGGGGAAGAGGTAGAAAAGTATTTTACAGAAAACGTAAACACTTTTAACGGGGAGACTGTTACAGCAAGTCATATTCTTGTAGACGCAAAAGGTGTGACAGACGAAGCGAAATTAAAAGCGGCAAAAGAGAAGGCTGATAAAATAAAAAAAGAGCTTGATGGTGGTGCTGACTTTGTGCAGCTTGCAAAGGCGTACTCAGATTGTCCTTCCGCGAAGACTGGTGGTGACCTGGGTCCGATTAAGCGAGGCGAAATGGTAAAAGAGTTTACTGAGGTGGCATACGCTACAGAGGTAAATGGTATAAGTGATCCTGTAAAAACACAGTTTGGTTACCATATTATAAAAATTACAGGTAAAGAGGGTGGCAAAGAGGTCAATTTTGAAGAAATTAAGGATAAGGTCAAGATTGCACTTCATAATAAGAAGACATTAACCCTGATACAGGATTTACTCAAAAGTTCAGATGTTAAGGTTTTGTATACGCCAACTCCATACTACGCAGCAACTTCATCCGGTGGTGGCCATGGCGGCATGGGTGGTGGAGGACACGGAGGCATGGGCAGTAGTATGCCAGGTGGACATGGAGCTGTATATGGTGATCATGGCAATATGAAAACAGAGACTTCTCCTCATGGAGGTGCTTCACCACACGGTGGCAGTATGCAGTCTGGTCAGGGCAATCCTGCTCCTCATGCAGGAATGCCAATTCCGGATGGTACGTCTCCTCATGACGGCGGTTCATCACACGGTGGTGGTTCAAATCAACATGGGCAAATGAGTTCAGTAGAAGGTGGGTCAGTAGGGCAATACTCCCTTACAAATGATTAATAGAACTCCTTCTGTCCGGATTTTGTTATTCCTTTTCGACGCGGCCTTGTAGTTACAAGGCCGGCGTTCGACCAATACCTCACTAAACAAAAATCAGCACATGGAGCCGTATGGTTCTATTAGTCGGTGATTGCTGAATTCGACCTGACAATCGAAGACTGCAGTTATGATAATTATAAGTAATATTTATTAATTTTAATAAATCCTCACTTTGTCATCCTTGTTTAAAGAGGTGAAGAGTTGGATTGTAAACGGAGTCAGCGTCTGAAATGGATCCACAGTCAGCTATAAAAATATCAGTTATTTTGTACTGGAGTGCACTATTAATTTATACATCTTACTGGATAGTCGGTTTCATGGGCAGGAGGATAAGATTTTATGTGCTTCTGGGTGGGGTTGTTCTGCATACGGTATCAATTACCTTCAGGGGCATTGCTATAGAATACTTTCCACTGACAAACAAGTTTGAATCCTTCACCGGATTTGCGCTTGCCTGTTTTAGTGTGCTACTCTTTTATTCCAGGGTAGAGAGTTACGTATACAGGATGTCAACTTTCTGCGTGGGGTATTGTTTTTATGTTGTGGCTTCTGTTTGCTTCTCTTCCTATTTAATGAAGGTGTCATACGCTCCTCCACTGATGTTGACGATATGGTATATCCTTCACGTTCCTATCTCTTTTTACTGCTACGCCTTGTGGACAAGTTCATTTGCCGCAGCGATGGCGAGATATTTCTCCGGAGGGGAAGATAAAAGGCGGTTTGAAAATATAATAGATGCCGGCTTTCAATACGGATTTATAGCATTCTCAATATCTATGATCTTTGGCGGCCTGTGGGGATATGTGGCCTGGGGTTCCTATTTCCTGTGGGATGCGAAGCTGCTGTGGTCTGTGATTATCTGGTTCTTTTATGCTACATGCATCCATCTTGATTACTGGCCGGCTGCCAGAAGGTACAAGACGCCACTGGCCATAGTTGGGTTTGTTATACTGCTGACAACGTATGTCGGTACGAGTTTTCTTATTCGAAGTTCGCACAGTTTTTAATATAAAATGAAACATATATACAATTTCTTAAAATCTCAAAAAACCGGAATAATAGTTGGGTTTGCTGTTACAGGGCTCCTCATAATCGGCAGTCTTATAATGAACTACTGTCCGGAATCCTATGAAGGTCTTTCTGGTGAAGATATTACCTTCTTCTTTAAAGAGCCGAAACTGATACACACCTGGTTCTACCTGATGTTTGTTGCCTTTGCCATGTATGGAATATGTATTTTTATCTGTACGCTGGACTCCATCCTGCGAAAAGTAAAGGCGCGTTCCAAAAAGGTTGCTTTGTACGGTGCATCAATCGTGCATATTGGTTTTCTGGTTACGCTGGTGGCGCACCTTGTTGGTGGTATATGGTCAGAGTCAGGCAGACCAATCACGATTGCCGATGCGTGGGTTCAAGCCGGCGAATATGAGTTAAAGGTGACAGGTCTTGACTCCACTACATACCCCAATGGCATGCCCAGGAAGATAACTGCACAGATGAAGATAAGGAAGGACGGAAAAGAGTATGATGATACACTCGGTTACAACAACCCCGTGCTTTTAGACTGCGGTACCAAACAGTTTCTTTTACGGAATTATGGGAACATGCCAAATGCGGTAGTATTAGATATTGGCGGTCAACCGGGGACTTTTCATATAAAGGACTTGGTAGATATAAATGGATCAAAGGTACTCATTGCAAATCTTTACATGCCGCCGCAATTTCCTATGCCTGTTCTCCAGGTAGTTACGGAGGGTAGTAAGGGCAAATACGACAAAACTTACATTCGCTACGGCAGGCAGAACGTTCAAAATATTAATGGAGTAGATGTAGTTTTCGAAGACTTAAAATCTACACCGGCTGTTGTCGTAACAACGAAAAAGAACCCGAGCATACCACTCACACTGATCGCAATCGGCTGTTTCGGCTCCGGAATGCTTTTAGTTATCTTCAGGACTGCGTATAAGATGGTTAGAGTGTAGGGGGATCAGAGATTGTTAATTGATAACGTTGTGTTAAGTGGCCGAGAGCTGAGTGAGCGACAGCGAGCGAACTTTAACCCATTATTTTATATTCAATTTATCCATGTCTTGAGTTCAAGTTCACCACCTAAAATCCGGCCTATATTCGCTAAAGCAATAGCCTCTCCAAAGCTGTTTAGTGTTATAAATGAGAGTCGATTCTTCTCATAAAGTTCTGCAAGCTTAAACATACTTGGAGCCAGCTTTTCTAAGTTGCATGAGAACTCTTTTGTACTTGGTGCTAGACTCTCATAACTTCTGTGTAAATGATCAAAGATGGGGCCAGAAGACAAAGAATCAAATATCAAGATGCCAAGCCCTGCAAGATATTGTTTATTACTAATAGTTATTTCGCAATCTTCACAAATAAAATCTAGCATAGGTTTAGCGCTGCACTCTATATCTTGGAAACTGGTATCTGGCTTATTTATAAGCATACGATGCACAAAGTGTTTTAGACTCAAAAAGTTAATATGCCGTTTTGTTATTTTAGGAATAAGTTTTACTGTTTCATCAATAGTGATATCAAGAATGTCGTTATTACCACGTTCAATACGTGAAGAGATCAAGTTTGCGAGAAGATTAAGATCTGCTTTATTCCCTTTTTTGGCCGCACCTTGCACTGCTTCATTTAGTGTTGCTTGCACATCCGGCTCTGCTAATTTTTCTGGATCAATAACATCTGCTTTTTTATCTAATTCTGCTTTTAACTCAGCTGCGAAAGCAAGGACGTTCTCATTAACTTTTTCCATTGCTTGCTCATGAAGTTTTGGAAAGTTATCATGTATTAAATCAAGGCATAATTGTTTTACATTTTTGTAATCCATGCCATAGTTTTTTTGAACTGTAACATTACCTTTTGCTTGGTAAGCATCTGAACTGTCACCTGTGTTCTGATCCATTTTTTCTTTCATATTTTACTCTTTAATATTGATATCATGGCCGGACTGATATGCTGTCGAATTGTTTCCTGTTTTTTGACTCATAGACACAGAGGTTTTACTCGAAAAGATGAACGTTGCAGCAAATGCTGCCGAAAACGACAACAGTGCAGTTATCCCCGCAAAGTTCCAGCCATTGGAAATCAAATAAATCCCGGAAATTACTATCCCGAACAGTGTTGTAATTCTTGCTATCAGTTTCATTGTTTTTCTTAGAGACTTTTGTCACCTAACAAATTATTAACCAGTTCCTGTATAAAGACCTCTATTGTATTGATTAAAGCAATCTTATACTTTGACAGTCTATTGTCAATTTATTTTCAATACTCGTCTGCAGAAAGACTTAACAGATTATTTGTCAGGCTGTATATGCCAACGGATAAAGGCTTTTGGCTTGACTGTTTACGGGTATTGTGTTAGATTCGACTTCGATATACCAGTTCACATACACCCACTTGCCGGCAAATTCAATTCGTCATTAATAGCTTTATTTCTTCCCGAGTCAATCTGTGAAAATCCGTGTTCTATTTATAGAATGAAATTACATAAAAAACTAATATTTCTGTTTTTGATTATAGTATTTGCGAGCTGCATCCTTGCGCCCATTAAGAAGGTGCCTCTGGATTTTATGTTGGAGAAAACAGGGTTCCTGGCGGACAGTGTTGACTTTGAAGATGGTGTGTATGATTTTGGCAAGGTGATGAGAAGAATATTGATGCTGGTTACCCTGATAGTGTTTCTTGTATTCAGGAAATCTCTGAGATTTGGTGCACTGGTTTCTTCAGCTATAAGGATCAGGTCCGGTGCCTTTCGGCAGTTTCGATTAGGGTTTTTGCTGGCAGCAATACCGCTCCTTATCTACTATGGGCTCGGGCTTCTTACCGGCGCGTGGATTGTTCACATCGATTTCATAGTTCATGATGTTGTAGAGACTGATTTGGTTGTAGAAACAATACTAGACATCGTCAAATATGGCTTAATAGGTTGTCTCATCGGTTTTATGGAGGAGGCCTTTTTCAGGGGCTATCTTTTACAGTCCTTCCAGGAGAATATGTCATTGCCGAAGGCTGTGTGCGTGTGTAGTTTCATATACTCAATTCTGCACTTTTTTAGAGCCGACGTTCTTGTTTCTACGGGTTTTCAGCCTTTTGTTGGTTTTACGACCATGGCACAATTTTTTAAGCCGATAGTTTTTGAGTTTTTTAAAAACCTGCCAGCAATTATCGGGCTCTTTCTGGTTGGCGTGGTTCTGTCTTACGCGTTTATTAAAACGAAATCGTTGTATCTCTCCATTGGCATTCATGCGGGAATGGTTTTTATGATGAAGACAGACGCTCTGTTTCTCGTTCGTGTCAGGGGAAAGCTGGGATGGCTGTTTGGTGATAGTGATCTGGTAACGGGTGCACTCGTCTGGTCTCTCTTAATATTTATTTTATTTGTAATAAAGAGAATTTATAGTAGAACAGTGACTGTTAGTCAGGAAATGAAACTTAAATACCGGAGTAAATATTAAATGGAAAAAACACTAAAAGAACTTGCTGATTATCTTGGTGGAGAGGTGATTGGTGATGAAAATATAAAGATAAAAGGTGTTATGACAATTGATGAGGCCAGGGAAGGCTACATCACTTTTGTATCTAATATAAAATATCTCAAAAAAATCGAAGAGACAGCGGCATCGGCAATTCTAGTATCGCCGGGGATAGCGGCTAAAGGCAAAAACCTGCTGGTTACAAAAAACCCTTACCTTGCGTTTGCAAAGGTCGTTGATCTAATGATGAATCCGGAGAAGGTTTATCCCCGGACATTGGATAGCTCTGCCAGTGTGAGTGATTCTGCCCAAATAGGCTCTAATGTAACAGCTTATCCTTTTGTCTTTATAGGCGAAAATGTGAAGGTGGCTGATAATGTAGTTTTATATCCCGGTGTTTACGTCGGGGATGATTGTCAGATAGGGAAGGATACCATAATTCATCCAAATACAGTACTCCATAAAGGAACAGTAGTTGGAGAACGTGTAGTGATCCATAGTAATACCGTCATTGGTTGCAGTGGATATGGATATGCACCTGACGGAAAAACATATTATAAAATACCTCAGGTTGGGATTACCGTAATTGAAGATGATGTTGATATCGGCGCCAATACCACAATCAACCGCGGTGTACTGGGGGAGACAAGAATCAAGAGAGGTACAAAGATAGACAGCGAGGTAATGATCGCGCATAACGTCGAAATCGGTGAAGACACACTGATAACTTCGCAGGTAGGTATCGCAGGCAGTGTAGAAATAGGCAATAACGTTATCCTGGCGGGAGGGGCGGGTGTTGCAGGTCATATCAAGGTGGGAGACAATGTACAGGTGGGTGGTTGGTCAGGAGTTATAAAAGACCTGCCTTCAGGCGGCACTTTTCTGGGTACACCGGCAATAGAGATTGAAAGGATGAGAAAGTGTTTTGTCATTATACAAAAATTGCCGGAGATTAAAGATACTATAAAAGATTTACAGAAAAAGGTAAAACAGCTGGAAGAGCGATTGGGACCAGATCAAAAATAGATTTACCTTCTATTGAACTCTAGAAAAAATGGAAAGATTAGGATTGATTGCAGGGAACGGAAGATTCCCGATACTCTTTGCACAGAGCGCAAAGGCAAAAGGGATAGAGATAATAGCAGTTGCTATTGAGGGGGAGGCATCCCCGGAGATAGATCAATATGTTGATAAGCTATACTGGGTTGGAGTTGCCAAGATGGGCAAGATGATACGAACATTGAAGAACGAGCATATAGAGAAGGCTGTTATGGCGGGGGGTCTGACTAAATCGCACATCCATTCAAGATTCAAACATTTAAAGTTGAGGCCTGACATGAGGGCTATTAACATGTGGTATAAAAAACTCAGGAGCAAGCATGACCACTCTATCCTTGAAGCAGTTGCAAACGAACTTGCCATAGACGGTATAGAACTTATCAGCTCTTTGGATTACGTTAAAGATCTTCTAGCAGAGAAAGGTTGTTTGACTAAGAGGCAACCATCAGAAAATGAAGCAGCCGATATAGAATTCGGTTGGAAGATTGCTAAGGAAGTCGCGGGGATGGAGATAGGCCAATGTATAGTGGTAAAAGATAAAATAGTCCTGGCGGTAGAGGCGATTGAGGGTACAAATGAAACAATCAAACGAGGAGGTAAGCTTGGCCGCAGTAATGTTGTAGTGATTAAGTTAAGTAAGAAAGGCCAGGATCCGCGTTTTGATGTACCAACAATTGGCACAGAAACTATCGAATACTTAAAAGAAGCTGGCGTGTCTACAATAGCGATAGAAGCGAAAAAGACTCTGATTCTTGATAAAGAAGATACGATTAAACTGGCAGACAAGTATAAAATTGCAGTAACTGCTTTGTGATTAATAGGGAGTGTTTAGTAGGCTTATAATTTACTTCTCCGATAAAAGCGTCAGCATCTCTTTTGCGTATTTGTTGTACGTGTTGTTCTCCTCACCTGCCAAATTTAGAATACGGTTACATAGCCTCTGTGCATCGTCATACCTTTCGAGCTTGAAGTTTGCCATGCTTGCATACTTATGTGCTTCTAAATCTTCTTTATCTATTTGAATTATCTTTATTGATTGTCCCAGGGCTTTTTCCCATTTTGTTTCCTTGGTGTAGATGAAACATAAAAGCCTGTGGATATCTGTTATTTTATTGTCAGGATTTCTTTTAATGAATTCCAGGAGAACGGCTTCTGCTTCCTCATTTCGTTCTCCGTCATTCATGAATACTTTGGCGAGATTTAAGTAGGCTGCCTGGTTGGAAGGTGAAATATTCTTTGCTTCTTTTAATTCATGAATGGCTTCTTCATATTGGCCTTTTTCAGCATAAAACCGTGCCATTTTATTACGATATTCAAACTTAAAAGGGTGTAAGGTTGTCGCGATTCTATAGTTTTTAAATGCCTCTTTACTCATATCTTTGTCCTCGCCTGGTAGTTGAGCAGGTGATATCTTGTCAAGAATATGATAGGCTTGGCCAAGGGTAAACGCTGAATGGTAGTCTCTGGGATAAAGTTTTTGTACTTTCTCTGCACCGTCAATTGCTTTTACAAACCACATCGTTGTTTGTTCACGTGAAAAAAGATTCGGTAGTCCTTCCGTAATTTTTTTGCTCTCTTTATTTGAACCGGTTTCCGCCATTTTCAGATAAATCCCATTGAGCACATTATTATAATTCAATGATAACGGATTATACTTTACTGCTGTTTCATAGCTCTGTATTGCCTCCTTGATCTCACTTTTGTTTAGTGTCCTTCTGCCGTGCTCAAAATAGATGTCTGCCTTGTAGCGAAACAGGCAAAGGATAATAAGCGAGAACATTAAACATACAAGAATTCCGCAAAAAGTTTGTTTTACGCCTTTCTTAACAGTGAGAGCACCAATCCACCTGGTTAATTCCTGTTTGTGTTTTATCGGATTCTCCAGCCCGTCTGGCAGGGGATTTAAAACGGGAGATGCAATAACTGACATGGCGACAAGAAACCAGAAAAGTGTAAGTATCGGGACGTGTCCGAAACTAAACTGGTTTTGTATAAAATAAGCAAGGCAGCTGGCACAAAGGCCGATTATGAGCACCTTGTTAGAACTGTTGGCTCTCTTGCATCCCTTCCATACCATCCTCGCATAAGCAAAGATAAACCATAAGTACACTCCCAGTCCTAATAAGCCTCTGGAGACTGCTATGTCCAAAAAATCGCTATGAATCCTGTTCTGATTTTCAAAATGCTTATGTTCGCCTTTTTTTTTGTATACAGTTGCGAGATATTGAGGGTATATCATACCCAATGTATCAGGACCAATTCCCAGGATAGGATAGTCGCGAATAATCCTTAACCCGGTTGTGTATTGAAAAACCCTCATAAGCATTGTGCCCTCAAGCTTACTCGCAAAGCCAGCTTCCTCATAAGAATCCTCCAGAAAGTGAGAGGGTTCTTTGCTGTCTAAAATAGCCGGCTCTACATCGTCAATGAACCTTCCAATAACTGATGTCCTATCGCTTACATTAAAGAAGATGGAGAGGCCTATTATGATTGTTGTGGTAACAATCGTCTTTGTCCTATTTGCCTGAAGGCTCTTTTTCCCTATCAGAGAAAAGAAAAATATATTTGAGATGAGAAGACCCAGAAAAGAGGCGCGAGTTTTTGTGTAATAAAATGCAACGATAAGCAGTGTCAGGATTCCTAAATATATAAATGTTGAATATTTGAAATTTGAACTCGTCTGACAATTTTGTTCTGACTGGTCTGAAAAGATTTTTATCAGAACGAGTGGTATTACCATAATAAGAAAGGCAGAAAAGAAAGCAGGGTGTCCAAAAGTAGCCGCAACCCTGATCCCATAACCAAAGGATGTGCTCCATCGGTATAAGTCCAAACCAAAATGTTGTAATATTCCATATATAGATGCTAAGCAGGCGGTTAAGATAATTATGTTAAGGAGGGAACGTAACCTTTTTTTATCTATGAAATGTATAATTATGAAAAATAGTGAGATGTATACAATAGTTGATATGAAACCTCCGTACCGTTTGTAAGTGCCCACTAAACTTAAATAGGGATTTATGGAAAAGACTGTTGCGAACCCACTTACAAATAGAAATGCTAAAATTGGCAGAATTAGTGGTTGCCTTAAATATTGT
>Ga0209249_1003613_pt1 | contig 10902 bp, 9 predicted proteins | sample SaaInlV_200m_DNA_4_FD_184653 | JGI IMG/M metagenome (GOLD analysis project Ga0209249, IMG submission 184653) | Marine microbial communities from expanding oxygen minimum zones in the Saanich Inlet - SI037_S3LV_200m_DNA (SPAdes) (version 2) | ecosystem: Environmental > Aquatic > Marine >...
AATGGCGCTAGCTACAAAGAAAAAATCGCCAACGTCACTCCAGCAAAGAAAAAACAAATGACGCAGGGCAAATCAATTCTCACCATGCTCGTCATTCTCTTCTTACCCCTTATTCTAGGCTCTTACCTCACAGAAGTCACCAATAATGTCGGCTTATATATCCTTATGGGTTTAGGGCTAAATATTGTAGTTGGTTTCGCAGGCCTACTAGATTTAGGATATGTCGCATTTTTCGCCATTGGCGCCTACGTAATGGGCGTTCTCACCTCCCAAGGCGCACTAGGATTAGATATAGGCTTCACCTTCTGGACAGCACTACCCATTGCCGTCATCACCTCTACGCTCTTTGGCATTATGCTGGGCATTCCTGTTTTGGGCATGAGAGGCGATTATTTGGCAATTGTTACGCTCGGATTTGGTGAAATCATCCGTGTTATCGCCGTCTCTGATGTTTTCAAAGAAACTTTGGGCGGCGCACAAGGTATTTTGCAAATCCCCAAGCCAGACTTCTTCGGCATAGAACTAGTTCAGCCAGGACAACTCTACTACGTCGTCTTAGGAGCTGTTTTGCTGGCCGTATTTATCGCCACCCGCCTCCGAGATTCACGTCTCGGTCGTCAATGGATGGCCCTTCGAGAAGATGAAGATGTTGCTGAAGCGATGGGCATGAACTTGGTTAGCACTAAACTTATGGCTTTTGCTACAGGCGCAGCTTTTTCAGGTTTAGCTGGTGCAATTTTCGCATCAAAACTAACCTCAATCTTCCCGCATAGTTTTAATCTAATCATCTCTATCAACGTTTTATCTCTAATTATTGTAGGTGGCGTTGGTAGTATTCCTGGCGTTTTCGCTGGCGCACTAATCCTCGTTGGCTTACCTGAATTGCTTAGAGAGTTTGCAGAATACCGCATGTTGATTTATGGCGTTTTGCTTATTGTCATGATGCTTTTCAAACCAGAGGGCTTCTTGCCTGATAAAAGCAGAAAAAGAGAGCTAAACCCAGATGATGACCTCGGCTTAGCAGAGAATTAGGAGACAATTATGAGCATAATACTTAGCACACGCAATGTTACAAAACGCTTTGGTGGTCTCGTAGCTGTCAATTCTTTTGAAATTGATGTCAAAGAAAATTCCATCTCCAGTGTTATCGGACCAAATGGTGCAGGGAAAACAACATTCTTCAACTGCATCACGGGTTTTTATACCCCCACCGAAGGCGAGATTATCCTTGACGGAAAAGAACATATCGAAGGACTTCGCCCCGACCAAGTTACCTTAAAAGGCATTTCACGTACTTACCAAAACATCCGCCTTTTTTCAAAAATGACCGCTATAGAAAATATCTTGGTTGGCGAACACAGACACCTCAAAACCCACTGGATTGAAGCGATTTTCAAAACAAAAAACTTTCTTAAAGAAGAAGAAGAAGCATTAGAAGAGGCAATTCGTTTGCTCAACTTTGTTGGTCTAAACGGACTTGGTGATCAGGTTGCCCACAACCTGCCCTACGGCGCGCAACGTAGACTTGAGATCGCGCGTGCTCTTGCCAGCAAGCCCAAACTTTTGCTCCTCGACGAACCCACCGCCGGAATGAACCCCAACGAATCCATTGAGCTAATGCACTTCATTCGTAGATTACGGGATGAAGTCGGAATCACCATTCTACTGATTGAGCATGATATGAAAGTGGTTATGGGAATCAGTGAAGAAATTTGGGTAATGGACTTCGGTGAAAAAATCGCTGAAGGAACACCTCTCGATATTCAACGCAACCCCAGAGTTATCGAAGCCTACCTCGGAAGCGGTGCCGCATCCGGTTTAGACTTAGGTAAGGGAGAATAAAATGGCAATGTTAGAAGTCAATGACATCCATACCTATTATGGAAATATTCACGCCTTAAAAGGCATCTCCATCACCGTTGAAGAAGGTGAAATTGTCACCTTAATCGGTGCCAACGGTGCTGGGAAAACAACAACCCTGAGAACAATCAGCGGCCTCTTGACCCCAAGAGAAGGTTCAATTTCTTATCTTGATAAAGACATCACTGGCACACCTGCACATGAACTTGTTTATCAAAGAATGGCAATGGTGCCTGAAGGACGTGGTGTTTTTGCAAAACTAACCGTACAAGAAAACTTTGAAATGGGCTCCTACAGTCGAACTGATAAAGCTGGGATAGCAAGGGACTTAGAACGCGTCTACACCCTCTTCCCTCGGATGAAAGAAAGACGAAAACAAGTTGCAGGCACTCTCTCTGGTGGAGAACAGCAAATGTTAGCTACTGGACGCGCTATGATGTCTGCCCCTCGTCTTCTTATGCTAGATGAACCTTCGATGGGACTTGCTCCCGTTCTCGTAGATGCAGTTTTTGATGCCATTGTTGATATCAACAAAGAAGGCACCACAATTCTTCTCGTTGAGCAAAACGCTCTTATGGCACTCTCTATTGCAAATCGTGGTTATGTTCTCCAAACGGGACAAATTGTTCTCCACGATGATGCTGAGAAACTCAAAAGCAACGAAATGGTACAAAAGGCATATCTTGGCGTAGACTAAAGCATAAAGCAAACTTAATACAAAATGCCCGATATTTATCATATCGGGCATTTTTTGTTTTTCGGGTAAAATTAGTAATCAGTAATCTAAATCCCATTTTCACCTTTTTTGCTTTTCTCATAAGCTATTAAACTCAAAGGGGATATATCAACTACACAACTCAATATTATGACTCTTAAAAACAAAACCCAAATAGTTCGAGATTGGCTGCCACGCTATACAGGCACAGACCTTGAAGATTTTGCCGACTATATTTTATTAACAAATTTTGAACATTATATCCATCTCTTTGCAGATTGGTATGATGTACCTATAAACGGGCATGAAAAACCTATGCCCAATGTCACCGCTAATGGGATTACGCTAATTAACTTTGGCATTGGAAGCCCTAACGCTGCCCTTGTCATGGATTTACTCAGCGCAATCAACCCCAAAGCCGTTCTCTTTCTTGGAAAATGTGGCGGATTAAAGAAAAAAACCGCGCTTGGTGATTTTGTGCTCCCCATTGCCGCCATTCGTGGAGAAGGAACATCGAACGATTATTACCCGCCTGAAGTGCCTGCCTTACCAGCCTTTAGCTTACAAAAAGCTGTTTCTACCACTATCCGTAACCATGAGCGCGATTATTGGACAGGCACCGTTTATTCCACAAATCGCCGGGTTTGGGAACACGATGAAGATTTCAAAGACTACCTTGCTAAAATTCGGGTAATGGCAATAGATATGGAAACAGCAACACTTTTCATCACAGGTTTCTCAAATGAAATTCCCACAGGTGCATTACTCCTTGTTTCAGATCGCCCCATGATGTCTGCCGGAATCAAAACAGCTGAAAGTGATAAAAAGATAACCGAAGAATATGTTGAAGAACACTTACGTTTAGGCATTGATGCACTAAATGAATTAATCAATAATAGCCTTACTGTAAAACATTTAAGATTCTAAAAATAAAGGGCTAGGCTTAAATTTTTTTAAGACTTTTCGCTATTCCCAAAAAATATATCACTTAGATATTCTGAGTAGTATATAACCTAATTTCTCCAAACTACAGAAAACTAATAAATATGTCATCAGCAGAAATAATCACTATAGGAACAGAAATTTTACTCGGTGAAATCGTAGATACAAATACACGCTACCTTGCTCGTAACTTACGTGACCTTGGCGTAGACCTCTACCGCACTATCACTATCGGTGATAATGCAGAACGCATTGCAGAAACAATCCGTGAATCTATGAAGCGCACAGAAATTATCATCACCACAGGGGGGCTTGGACCAACTATAGACGACCCCACTCGTGAAGCCATATCCTTAGCTACAGGCATGAAAACTGAATTTAGACCAGATTTATGGGAAGAAGTCAAAAAACATGTCTCATTATATGGAAGAAAACCTACAGAAAACCAAAAGCGACAAGCCTATGTACCAGAAGGGGCTATAGCACTAGAAAACCCTGTTGGCACCGCACCTTGTTTTATCGTTGAAACCGAACGTAATGCAATTATTTCCCTCCCTGGTGTACCCCGTGAAATGGAAACAGTTTTGCACGAATCTGTTATCCCTTATCTTCAAGAACGCTATTCGCTCGATGAAATTATCAAGGTCCGTGTTTTAAGCACCGCTGGCATTGGTGAAGGACGCCTTGATGAGAAAATCGCTGACTTAGAGAAACTCGGCAACCCTACTGTGGGGCTTTCTGCACATACAGGCGTGGTGGATATCCGCCTTGCGGCAAAAGCAAAAACAGAAGATGAAGCCAACGCAATGCTACTCGAAGTGGAGACTGAACTACGCCAAAGATTAGGTAAATTTATTTTTGGCACAAACCAAGCCCAACTCGCGGATGTTGCGCTAGCGGCGGTCGAATCGCAGGGTTGGAAATTGGTAACCTTAGAGTCTGGTTTAGAAAAAGGTCTCGCTAATCATCTTGAAAAAACTGCTAACCCTGCCCTTATTTATAGCGAAAACCGCGAACTCAATCCAAAAGATTTAGAGCCTGCTTTGCGTCAACTCAAAAAAGAAAAGGGGGCAGATGCAGCGCTAGGGATTGCACTATTTGCTGGTGAAGATGCGCTAACGGCCGAATTAGTTTTGCTGACGCCTAAGGGTAATAAAATTCGCACCTTACGCTATGGCGGGCACCCTAAAAATGCCTTGCGGTGGGCACCAAATATCGCCATTAATATCTTACGGAGATCCGCAGAATAATGCCCCGAAAAGGCAAAATCCCCAAATTTTTATTCTTAATTTGGGGATTAAATATCATCGGATTACTCGGCTTAGGATTTTTTTTGTGGATGACTCTCTCTGCGACGATAGAAACGCACCCTGAACTTGCCACTCCTGAAGAACTATCTTCTGCGCCCCCAACAGCTGCACTTTCTATTGCCCCAACAACCTACTTTCTCCCGACAGTAACACCGAATCCGCGCGGCACTTTTATTGCCGAAACTACTCCCACCGCATTTGACTACGTGCCTGGAACACAACAATCCCCACTGCCAATGGTAATTGGTTACTCAGTGGCAGGGAGGCCGCTAGAAGTTTTCAGATTTGGGTATGGAGCCAGCGAAAGATTGATTGTGGCAGGCATCCATGGTGGCTACGAGTGGAATACCATAGCTCTCGCAGATGAACTCATAGCAGAGCTATACGCGCACCCTGAATTAGTTCCTCCTGATGTGACGCTTTATATCTTACGCGCCCTCAACCCAGATGGGTATGAACGCGGGCATGACCGCACAGGCCGTACAAATGAAAATAACGTAGATTTGAATCATAATTTCCCCTATCATTGGGAATTAGAATGGGACAGAGAGGGCTGCTGGAATTACCTTCCTACCACTGGTGGAACACATGCTGGCTCAGAGCCTGAGACAATCGCGCTAATGAATTTTATTAATTTGCATAATTTCGATGCGCTAATCAGCTATCATAGTGCGGCTTTAGGTATTTTTGCTGGAGGAATGCCCCCCTTTGCCCCCTCAGAAAATTTAGCACAAAAACTAGCCAATACTAGCCCTTATTCCTACCCTCCCCTTGATACCGGTTGTGAGTATAGTGGTAACCTGACAGACTGGGCTTCTTCTGTGGTGGGAATCCCCGCAGTAGATATCGAGCTAAGCAACCACCGCGATACTGATTTTGGTGCCAACTTACGAATACTAAATGTTTTTCTGAATTGGGAAGAGTAAGTTTTAGAAAAGCCTATCCAAAGAAGAAAAAACTCCCCGCCCAAAATTGGGCGGGGAGTTTTTTGTCTAAGCGTTATTCTGCTTCTTTATTTAGTATGTACTAGGGAGAAAGTGACCAAGGTGCTGCGGTTTCAATTTCGCCTGTTTCCATGCGGAGTTCGTAAATGGCGGTGGCAAGGTTTAGTTTCTGTTGGAGCATGAAGAAACCGTGCCAGTGTGCCCAATCTGGTGCACCCATCATTGCGCCTTGTCGAGCGCGACGACCATCGTGGTGCCAAATATGATAGTGAAGAGTCATGAAGCCATCTTCCCATGGGTTATCTTTCAATAAGCCAGCTTCAGCTAAGTCTACACGCATTGCTTCGACAGGTGTCCAGTATTCTACATTGTAGAGTTCAACAGCTTTGTCGCCACTTGCAAAATAGTTTTTGGTATGGGTGGTTGTATGACATTCACCACAAACTTGTTCCATTTCTGCACGGCCAGCTACACCATCACCAGTCATCATATCCATTGGGTCATCTGAGTTACGAACATTTGATGATTTTGCCCAAAGGTTCCAATATAAACGTTGTGAAACATTATGAGTAGTCTCAAGTTCGCCGATTCCGCTCATATGGCAAGTAGCACAGGTAGGAGCGCGATAGTCGCCAGGTTCCCATTCACCAGAGGGGCTATCCCAAGTCCATTCTTCACCTTCAGTAGCGTAGATTTGACCATGTTTGGTGTTTTCGTAAATTTCAATATCGGGATGATCGGGGCCAATATGACAACCACCGCAAGCTTCTATTTTACGAGCTTCTGAAATTTCGAAGCTGTGTCGGCTGTGGCAGACGGTACAGTTTCCAATTTCGCCAGTGGGGTATACATTACCGATACCAGCGGAGGGATAAGTCTCTGCTGTGGGGTGTCCGGTTTCATCTAATTCAATTGTGACACCATGGCATTGTTGACAACCAGTCTCATCAGGTGCGCCACTGAGTTCGGGGTTGTTGCGTCCCTCGTGAACATTGATAAGGGTTTGCATTGAGTCTTTTTCTTCATACTGAACAGCAGCACGCTCGTGTCCACTAGCGTGGAATTGCTCTACAGCGTCTTCATGACATTCACCACAAGTTGCAGGAGCAACAAGCATAGAAACGGTGACTTTCAAGTCTTCATGACCTTCAACGCCGCTTAATGCCATTGGGGAATCTGCTTCGACTTCATGGCAGTCAATGCAAGAAATTCCTTCTTTTTCGTGAACGCTACCGTCCCAATCCATGACGATACCAATTGTCTCGTCAGAATGGCAGTCAATACATTCTTTTGCTTGGTCGGTCAACTGCACTGCAGGGGCTTCTTCGGCATCTGCGTCGGCAGGTGCTGAACCGCAGGATGCAAGAGCTACGCTAAGCAGAACGACCAAAGCGACTAGGGCTAATATTTTTAGCTTTTTCATTTTTTTCTCCTCAATTAGAGATTAATAAAGTTTTTATTGGTATTTACTTTGTGTAAGATGTTGCTTAGTATTTGTGTGCCCCACCTCCTCATGACAAGTTGAGCATTTAGATGTGGTTCTGCCAGCAAAATAATCATCATGTTCTTTTTCATCTGCTGTTGCTGATTCCAATTCCGAATGGCATGTCAGACAACCAGAGTCATAAACAAATTCTTCACGGTGTTCAGTTTTTGAAAGCCAATCAATATCTTCGGGATTACCAAAAGTCTCTACCCAAATATCATGAACGCCTGTTTCAACTTTTGTGAAGAAATAATTTACAGCATTATCATGGGGCAAATGACAATCAGTGCATTCGGCTTTGATGCCATAGTCATTATTTCCGCCATGACTATTATCTGCATTAGCTGCAACAAAAGGTTGCATGCTATGGCAACTTTCACAAAAATCTGCATCACCAGTAGCGGCAAAACTTTCTTCGCCAATCGACCATGAAAGGAAGGGTAATATAAAAAGAGCCACGAGAGCAATTAGCAAATAAACGCCGAAGCGAGCGTACTTATTCATTTCTTTAAGTTTAGTCATTTTATTTTCCGTTTCTAAGTTTATTAAGTTTTCAAAAAGCAAATTAATCTTCTCTTAATATATTATATAGTATATAAGATAGGGTAAAAGTAGACTATCGTCAAGATGGACGATATTAAAAGAAAAACGGGGCAGTTTTCAACTGCCCCGTTTTTTAGACTAGTCCATAAGGACTAAGACGTCTTTTTTTCTTGGTACCATAACGCTGCCTGTACTCTATTATTCATATGCAACTTATCCAAAATAAATCGCAAATGTGAGCGCACTGTATTTACCGAAATCACCAAACGCTTTGCAATCTCTTTATTAGACAAGCCTTGTGCCACCAATTCTAAAACCTCGTTTTCTCGTGGTGTTAAAAGAGAGATTTCTTTTTCTTCTATAAGCTCTTTTAATGGCTTCTCTTTCTCTTCCTTTTTTATGCCCCTAGAAAGGGTAGAAAATTCGTTAAGTAAACGCGGTGCCATTGCTGGAGGGATAATAGCATCTCCCTCCGCCACGCGACAAATTGCATCGCGCATAAAGGTAGAATCTGTCACTGTTTTCAAAATATAACCTTGTGCCCCTGCCTTTACTGCTTCAAAAAGGTCTTCATCTTTCTCAGATGCTGTAATCATAATCACTTTCAAATCGGGATACTTTTCTAGCAATTTCCCCGTCGCTTCTATCCCGTCCATATTAGGCATTTTCACATCCATCAGCACAATATCTGGCATCGTTTCTTCAACTTTTTCTAAAGCCCCTATGCCATCATCGGCTTCGCCTAGAATTTCAAAACGCTCATCTCTGCTTAAAAGACTCACCATTCCTTCTCGAAAGAGAAGATGGTCGTCTACCAGCATAATATGAATTTTTTTTTCAGTCATCATTTTTCTCCAGCAGCTTGTGTAAGATGGATTTAACGGAAAAACGTCCATCACCACATCGTTGCGATTTTAGTAAGAACAAGCTCAAGTTCACGCGCGCTTCATTCTTATCTCAAACTTGCTTTTTTCACTTTGATATCGATGGATAGATGGGCAGTGTGGCAGTCACCCGTGTTCCTTTCTCTAGTTCTGATTCAACATGGAGAGACCCACCCAAATTTTCGGCACGTTCTCGCATAATTCGTAATCCAAAATGTTTTTTATCTAGGTCCAAATTATAGTCGAAACCGCTACCATCATCATTAATAATCAGCTCGACATAATCCCCTTTTTCTCGCAAATTTATACTCACTGATTTGGCATTGGCGTGCTTACGAATATTGGTGAGGGCTTCTTGAAGAATGCGTAATAGTTCTGTTTCAACACGCGGAGAAAGTGCCATTTTTTCTTTGCTTACCTGAAAATCGGTTTCCAAACCACTACGCTGACGAAATTCAGCAATCCAAGAAGCAGCAGTCAAATTCAAGTCTCCCGTGGGGCGGGTTCGTAAACCGTCTATAGATTCACGCACATCGTAGCAGGCATCTCTAACCACCTTGCGAATATTTTTCATTTCGGTGTTGCCTTCTTGAATTTTACCCAGTTTTAGATCTTCTTCAAGCAATTCAGTTTTTATGCTAAGCCAGCCAAGAGTTTGAGCAAGACTATCGTGTAATTCACGTGAGATACGAGCACGTTCTTCTAATACGGCAATCTCTTCTATATGCTGATGATATTTTGCGTTTTCAATAGCTACGCCAAGTTGATTGCCAATGCTTTCCAGTAACTGCATAATTTCTGGGGAAAAACTGTTTTCTTTTTCGCTAAATAAAATCATTGCGCCAAGTGAGCGACTGCGTGATTTTAATAAAACAGAGGCAATACGAGCATATTTGGCTTCTATAGCCTCGCACTCTTTTTCTGCACATGCTGTCCCATGCAATAATTCCTGACAAGTGTCTTTATTTATATTCTCAACCTGAATAGATTTCTGAAGGGAAAAATCTATTTTCTTTTGAGAGTTATTCGAAAAACAGCTAATAATATCGGCAGGCAAATTTTTATATGAGGCTATTCTGGTATTTTCTTTTTCTAATAATTGAATAAGGCCACCATCTGCCCCAGATGCAATAATTACTTTTTGAAGCGCTTCATTTAGCAAATCATCAAGCGCCCCCGACTGACTAATAATTAAAGCAACTTCAGAGATCGTATCTAGTTCTTGAGTGCGTTGTGTTACACGTTCTTTAAGTCTATCTTGTGATATTTTAAGGTTTGAAACCATTTCGTTGAGTGTATTCCCAAATACCTCAAGCTCATCACCTGTGTTCAAATTACACCGAGCATCATAATCACCGCTACCAACAGCAACAGCAACATCTTTTAATGCGCTCACAGGAGAGATAATCATTTTTCTGACCATGATATAAAGCGCAACCATTACTAATACAACAATGCTGAGTGCTGAAAATGTAAGAATACGGCGACTTTTCGCAAGAGAGGCATCCATTTCACTGATTGGCACAAGAACACTTAAACCACCGCGTATATCTCCTACTTCATATCCTTGTGAGTCGTGACACTCGAGGCAACTGGCTTTTACCTCCAAGGGAAACATCAAACGGTATACGGGTTCATCACCGCTTCTGTCTATTTTCGCAACAGGTTCAAATTGATCTTCAAATTGAATAAGCGCATCATGTTCAAAATTATCGGGGATGTTTTCAGGATTGGTTAATATCAGGCTCGTGATATGGAAGCTATAATCACGTTTGTCGTTCGACAAGTTGGATAATTCTTTTGTGACCATTGCTGGTGATTTCTGATAATAGCCATCTTTACTGAAAAGATAATAATCACCTGGCGTTGTAGTCCAGATTCCGTTATAAGATGAAATCCACTCTCTTGTAAGAGTCATCTCAGAGAGCAGGGCTTCTGCCTGGCTGTGAATTTGCTGCAAATGCTGTTCTTTTTCGTTGCGATATATACTCCACGACAAGATGAAGATAGTAAGGCTGATAACCAGACCTATACTGAGAGTTAAACGCATTCCGATGCTTGAGCGAGATGTAAAAATACGTTTTGTAATTTTTTTTTCTTTCATAAATAATCTCTTTATTAAGCAATACCTTCGCCAATTATGGCGAAGCAAGCGGCAGTTTGGCAGAGTGAATGGAACTAAATGCAGTTAGATGTCCAAAAATCTGCTCAAATAAAA
>Ga0209249_1003616_pt1 | contig 10896 bp, 8 predicted proteins | sample SaaInlV_200m_DNA_4_FD_184653 | JGI IMG/M metagenome (GOLD analysis project Ga0209249, IMG submission 184653) | Marine microbial communities from expanding oxygen minimum zones in the Saanich Inlet - SI037_S3LV_200m_DNA (SPAdes) (version 2) | ecosystem: Environmental > Aquatic > Marine >...
AGACCATCGCTTCGTGACATTCCCGGGTTTCGAATGGTCCGGTAACACCTGTGTTGGAGGAGACCGAAACGTCTATTTCCGCCATGAGGGGAGACAGATCCACCGGTCTTCGCATGCCCTCCTTGCGGACAGGTCCGACATCGAGACCGACGCCCAGTCCGCCAGCGATCTGTTCAGGGCACTGGCAGACGAGGATTGCATCGTGTATGCCCATGTCGGTGGGCGCTATGCCGATATCGGGTACGCACACGACCCCCGTATTGAAACCGCCATGGAGGTCCATTCCGCCTGGGGCACCTTCGAATGGCTCCTGACCGACAGCTTTGCCCTGGGCTATCGTCCGGGTGTCGTCTGCAACAGCGACGGTCACAAAGGACGCCCTGGGGCCAGCTATCCGGGGACTTCAAAATTCGGCGCCTACGGGGGGCTGACCTGCTTTCTGACAGAGGAGTTGACACGGGATGCGATCTTCGAATGTCTCCGTCGTCGGCACCATTATGGAACCACCGGTTGCCGGATGTTTCTCGATGTGCGGGCTCTTTTTGCAGGATCGGCCCGGCTCTATGAGCGGGACCCGAATGCATATCCCGATGCTGCTTCGCGGGAGGTCGATGAGGCAATGATGGGCGATATTGTCAGAACCAACGACGAAACGTTCACACTGCAGTTAGAGATTGTCGCTCATGCGCCGATCGAGCGGGTCGAAGTCAGAAACGGCGACCAGACGATCGAAACCTTGCGGCCCTATTCCGAAGCAGATCTGGGATCGCGTATCAGGGTCGTCTGGAGCGGTGCGGAATACCGGGGGCGTGGGCGTGAGACAACCTGGACTGGTCGGGCACGCTTTAACGGTCCGTTCATTAAAAGACTGGAGAAGATAAACCTCTGGAATCCGGAACGTAAGATCCAGCAGAACGGCAGTGACACCGTCGAGTGGCATACCCTGACTACCGGCAACTTCGGAGGGTTTGACGCATATCTTGATCAGGCAGACACCGGCGAACTGGACCTGCAGTGCAATCATGGATCGCTGACAGTGCCGCTGAATGAAATCAACATTGATGATATCGTGCTGGATGCAGGGGGGCTGAATCGCAAGGTCAGGGTTTTCCGTCTGCCCGAACACAATCCCCATCACCAGATTAAGCAGACCATCCAGATTCCGTTGAAGCCGGAGGGCGACAATCCCATCTGGGTCTGCGTAACAACCGAGGACGGTTTTCAGGCTTGGAGCAGCCCGATCTACATCTTTCAATAAACTGCTTCTTTCAAGAATCACCCCCAAACCGGATCCCCACATACCGGTACTGACCTGATAGTGCCCGTATGGCAGGGATCTGACATCCGGACCCGGGTGTTGGAAAGCCCGGCCCGCACCCAAACCACCAGGATCCAGAGCACAAGACACCAGCAGAATGATCAGCCGCTCAGCCTTGCATACCTGTCGACTTCCTAGACGTTCAAAGCTTTCAGCAAAAATGAGGGGACATGTTCTTCCACAGGCACATAATTTCTTTTTTTGCGCAAAACTCGTAACGTGTCCCCTTATTTTTGCGTGCGAAAATCAAAAATTGCTATTAAAACCAGATAAAAAGGTCAAGATAAAATCTCATGCGATTGCCCTGAGATCCCTACATACCGGTACTGACCTGACAGTGCCGGTATGGCGGGGATCTGACATCCGGGCCCAGAGGACCCGGTTTTATACATTGATTGAAGAAGTTTGAGAACGAGGACGAGCTGAAGTAAGAGAACTGCATGAACCGGGAAAATTCCAATTCATGCTGAACGAGTACAAACATTGAAGGCATCAACGTTTCGTCACCAGGTAATAGCCCCATGTTGAAATTTCAGGAACGAAGATCAGCAATCCAATAACCATCAACATAACAATAATAAAGGGTAGTACCCCCCTGCTTATTTCTTCCAGAGATAATTTCGAAATAGCGGATGCCACATATAGATTTACGCCTAATGGCGGCGTCAGGAAACCGACTTCGGAGATAATGACAAATAGTATCCCAAAATGCACCGGATCGATGCCAATTCTAATCACGATCGGCAATAAAATAGGTGTCAAAAGAACAATGGCGCTGAGAGTCTCCATGAATGTTTCGACAACAATCAGAAACAGGGCAATGCAAATCAGGATAACATATTTATCGGACGAAAAAGACAGGATGTGTTGAGCGATCTGTGCCGGGATCTCGTACATAGTCAGTATTTTACCAAATGCCATGGCAGGACCCATAATGATCAGCACCGCACCTGTCATCATTCCTGCACTGATCATGCTGTCGCAGGCCTCTGAAATTGACAGCTTCCTGTATACGACAAATCCGACAATAAAAGAATAAACGACCGCAAGCATGGAGGCTTCTGTAGGCGTTGCAATACCACCATAAATGCTGCCTAAAACAATGACAGGCATAAACAAGGCAACTTTACCAGCCCAGATGCTTTTGACACACCTTTTGATGGAGAAATTTTTTCCTGTTGCGTGATATCCTTTGACTTTCCCAACGATTAGACAATACAGGGAGAGAGACGCCCCAAGAATTATCCCCGGCAATACGCCTGCCATAAAAAGGCCGGCAACAGACAGGTTAGCGACTACGCCATACATGATCATCGGGTTACTCGGAGGTATCAGGATTCCGATCGTTCCTCCGGTGGAGGAAACCGATGCGCCGAATCTTTTTGGATACCCGGCATTAGTCATCGCTGGAATCATGATCGAACCAATCGCTGCGGTTGTGGCTGGGCCTGAACCGGAAAGGGAGGCAAAAAACATACATGAGACCATGGTCACAACAGCAAGTCCTCCTGGCACGTTTCCAACCAGCTCATACACAACATCAATGATCATGTCTGTAATACCGCTTTTTTGCATCAAAGTCCCGGCCAGGATAAAACCCGGAATGGCCAGGAGCGGGAAAATATCGGCACCGGAATAAAAGGTTTCGGCCAGATAAATGAGCGGTATGGGCGTTAAGAGTAATCCGAGCAGAGTTGCAATACCCAGCGAAAACCCTATTGGTATCCCCAGGAGCAAACACAAGACAAGACCACCAAATATAGCTTCAGTCATGGATAAATCAAACATTTTCTTTCCCTTGGTCCAGAGGCGTTTTTATTGTTCGATAAATTTCTTGAATAAGACGATATGTAATCAGAATAAATGAGACCGGTATAATCGCATAAACTGCTTTAAGCGGAATTTCCATAGCCAGACTGGTCTCCATGGAATCTTGCATTAGATCCCAGCCCAGCTTGATGATAAGAAGGTTGAACAAAAACCATGATATACTTCCTGGCATCAAAGCGTATTTCTTGAATCTGTCTGGCAGGAAATTAAACTGAACCGTTATCCGAAAGTGTTGCCCCTGCTTTGTAGCATAAGACGCTCCAAAATAGAGAAGCCAAACAAATGAAAACAGGGCCATTTCTTCAGCCTGATGGGAGATCATGGAAAGTGTGGCTGAATGAAAGGCAAACCTGACAACAACCGTGAAGGTCAGAGATAAAACCAACGCCAGGCACAATACAACTAGAGCGATTTTCTCCAGATTTTCGTCGAAAAAAAGCACACCAGCCTTTAGAGAGGAAATCATATTTTTCATCATTACACTTCCCGTTGTGTCAAATCGATACCTTGCTGCAATGGCTTGCCGGAGAATGGATGATCCATCTTCCGGATTGATGATGAAAGTCCACGCATTGCATGCACCAAAGAGGCAGCGGATTCAGATCCGCTGCCTTGTCAAACATGCCATCTACTTCGTGTTAACAATGGAGTCAAACAGTTCATTGCCCAATTTTTTTCTATACTTATCCCAAACTGGTTTGACCCTATTAACAAAGGCTTGCCGATCTTCAACTTTATTTACTTTAACACCGAGTTTTGCGAGCTTGCTCAGACCTTCGATATGAGAAACCGTAGAAAGCCAGCGTTGGTAATTCCCTGCCTCTGCACCTGCCCTTATAATCACCTCCTGATGTTCCCTGGATAAACCCTGATACATCTTTTCGTTAATGACGACGTTAGCCAGCCCGTAAAAAACGTTAATGTAGGAATAATAATCCAGAAAATCATTAAACTTCATGTCAATCATTCCCTGAGGCGGTCCTTCGAGTCCATCCGCCAATCCCATTTGCAATGCGCTGTATAGTTCACCCCAGTCAATGGCGGTTGCAGTCGCTCCAAGTAGATTGTATGTATCTACCATAACGCGGTTTTTGGGGACTCGTATTTTGACCCCGTTAAGGTCTGAAGGTTTGTTGATAGGCTTCTTATTATTGAAAATGGATCTGTCGCCCCATTCAAACCAGCTGATAACTCTCATTTTACTGGCTTTGATAAATTCTCTTTCCAATTTCTGGCCTACAGGACCGAAGAGAACGTTGTTAACATGCGCACGATCCCTGAAGATAAAAGGCATAATATAAACATCCAGTGGTTTGTACCACATCGTACTGTTATTGACAGCCTGCAGGCTGATGTCAAGAGTTCCAAGCTGGACCATTTTTGCAGCCGTCTGTTCCTTGCCTAACTGGGAGGAAGGAAAAATCTTAACGACCATTTCACCTCTTGAATACTGTCTGACCAGCTCTGCGAATCGATGTGCACCTTTATCATAGGGAGACCCGGGAGGCAGTCCATGAGCGAACCGCAGCGTATGCTTAACTGGTTTGATATACGGAATATCCACATCCAACCCCCCGGCACTGACAAGCAAAGGAACAAACACTAACAAAGCTACTGCTAAAAATGCCGATGTTGCTTTTCTGATAAGGTTTCTTGTTTTTCCCATAATTTTCTCCGTTGAAAATTTATTTGTTATCGCTGGTTTTCAAATTAAAGCGCCGTCATCAGAATAGACTCGAGCTCTTTCAATCCGGTTTTCCTCGGTGAAGAGAAATGAATCCCGGTTTCCGCTGCATTTCTACTGACCTGTGGAATATCTTCCGATTTTACCCCCTGTTCTGTTAGCGTCTCAGGTATACCCAAGTCTTTTAACAGGGACCTTACCGCATCAACAGATCTTCGGGCCGCATTCATCTGACCTAATCCATCGATCTTTTCGCCCATAGCCGAAGCGATTCTGGCAAACTTTTCAGGATTCGCAATCAAATTATATTCCATCCCAAATGGAAGAAGCACAGCACAGGCAACTCCGTGGGCGATATTGTAGTATCCGCCAAGTGCATGAGCAATAGCGTGGATGCAACCCAGTCGGGCATTTGCAAATGATACACCTGCTAAGGTACTTGCCAGCATCATATTGCTTGCTGCTTCCAGATTATCAGGATTTGCATAAAAGTTTCGAAGATTCTCTCCACATAGCCTGATGGCCTCAAGAGCTAAACCATCGCTTATTGGAGATGCTCCGACAGAGATGAAGGATTCGATGGCATGAACCAGCGCATCCATTCCGGTTGAGGCAATAACAGCCGTTGGTAGTGAACAAAGCAGCGAAGGATCAAGAAGAGCGATGCGCGGTAGCAGAAAATCACTCCGAATGGAAAGCTTGTACTTACGAACCGGATCGGTCAGCACAGTCGACCCGGTAACCTCAGTTCCTGTGCCGGCGGTTGTTGGAATAGCAATAATCGCAGGCACGGGATTCGACACCTTATCGGGGCCTTCATATTGCGTAAGCGGTCCTGGATTTGTGGTTAAAATACCGATGGCTTTAGCAGTGTCGATCGAGCTTCCGCCACCGATACCAACCAGAAAATCGCATTGGTTTTCCAAAAAGATACGGCTGCCTTTCTCTGCTATCTCGATGCTTGGGTTTGGTTCTATGTCGCTAAAAATGGTATATTGAAGGCCTTCTTTTTCTATCGAAGCAATCCCCTCCGCTATCGACTTCGAATTAAGAATACCTTTATCAATTGAGATAAATACCTTTTTCCCGCCAAGTTTCTTTATTCTCTCTCCAAGACTGCTTATACCGCCAACTTCAAAAACTATCTTGCCGGAGTAAAGAAACTCAAACACTTTACCTGAAATCATGAAACTCCTCCTGATTCTTCTGCAGTTTTGAGTGTTTAGATTTACCCTGAAAATGGACATGCTTGAAACTTCAGCAAGCTGAACCCATCCCAAGGCAATACCAGTTCAATGTCTTATGGATAATGCTCAGCATAATTTTCGCTGGGAAAATGTTACACCATCTATTCCGAATTTCCCCAAAACCTGTTCGGCTAAGATGATCCATTTGACTTTGGCGCTCTGATATCTGCAACATATGAACCATGGAAAATATAATATCATAAACTATTGAAATAACGTTCTTTATACCAAAAAATGATGGTTTTCGGGCCCAACTGCGGGCCCAGTTTTAGGCTTGCAAGCCCAAAACTGGGCTTGCCTTTCTATGACAAAATCAGAAAATCAAATCAAAAATCAGGTGACAAAATCAGGTGACCAAAATCAGGTGACAGCATACCTATTTATTAACGTAAAAATCAGGTGACAGCATACCTATTTTATAACGTAAATGTTTCAAATGGTTCCTTTCTCCAAACCAGAAATGTCTGGACTTGTCAGGGAGACAAAAATCCGGTGACAGCATACCTATTTTATAACGTAAACGTTTCAAATGGTTCCTTTCTCCAAACCAGAAATGTCTGGACTTGTCAGGGAGACAAAAATCAGGTGACAGCATACCTATTTTATAACGTAAACGTTTCAAATGGTTCATTTCTCCAAACCAGAAATTACTGGACTTGTCAGGGAGACTGAGGAATGATCCGGGGTTTGCGGTTATGAAGATGATCGCATGGGATGATAACGATAGAGGAGGCTGTGGGTATGACATCATGGAACCAGGCAAAAAAAACTGGGCTTTTCCGACCGGATCGGTTGGATCGGCAGGGGCAAGGCTGCTGATATCCTACTGTTGGACAGGGATTTGAAGATCCGGAAGATACTGAAATCCGGCAGAGACGTGTGATTCCAACAAGAGAACGAACCCGTGTCGGTGATTACACGGGGGTGACGATTTTATTAGAACATTGCAACAGCTGGCTATATACGTTAAAATGGAGCCAATCAAATGGCTGAAAGGATATTTCTTGCCGTATAAGCAGGCCGCCAGGGCGTATTCATGAATCGACTCGTCATTAAGTTTTTGACTTTAACTGCGATGCTTCTGGGATTACCGCTCCTTGGGGTAATGTTGAAAGGCGACGGCATTCAACGATACCTGGAGTTTCCTCCGGTTGACCAGTTTATCCCCAAGGCCCCGTTTTCCTGGATTGCCTTTGCCGTTTTTCTCTGCCTGATCCTCCTGGTCTGCATTGTTCTTTTCGTTCTCTGCTTTAAAGCGGTGTTGAAAACAGAGCATACGCCGTCTGTATGTCGGTTTCCCTGGTGGGGATGGGTTGGATGCGCGATGCTGGCCTGTATCTGGACGCTTGCCTGGAATCGGTTCAAATGGATGAGTTTTTTTCAGGAACATACGTTCTTTCCGCTCTGGGCCTGCTACATTATTATCATCAACGCACTAACCTACAGAAGAACCGGCCGCAGCATGCTGACCCACCAAACGGGCAGTTTTCTGCTTCTGTTCCCTGTCAGTGCCTTATTCTGGTGGTTTTTTGAATATCTGAACCGTTTTGTTCAAAACTGGCACTATTCAGGTGTGCAATATAGTGCCGGGAAGTATTTTCTTCTAGCCACCCTTGCCTTTTCCACCGTACTGCCAGCGGTTCTTGGGACAAGTGAATTTCTGATGAGCCATTCCTGGATCAAGCCGGGATTCGGGTTCACTATCCCAGTTAAAACCCAAAATCCCCGTCGAATCGCCTGGACCGCCCTCCTGATTGCAGGGCTTGGCCTGGGAATGATCGGGGTATTCCCGGATGTTCTATTCCCCCTGATATGGGTTTCTCCCTTGATCATCCTATTGGCCTTAAAAACACTTTTCAGGGAAGACCACCTGTTGCACCTGAACAGCGTGGATCATCAGCAACGGATTATCGCAGTCATGCTTGCCGCCCTGGTTTGTGGTTTTTTCTGGGAGATGTGGAACTACTGGAGCCTGATCAAGTGGCACTATACCATACCGTTAGTGAACAGGTTCCAGCTGTTTGAAATGCCGATCCTTGGATATTCCGGATATCTGCCCTTTGGACTCGAATGTGCCGTCATCGGGGAATCTGTTCAGGCGATCTCTTTAAAATGGAAGATCCGAAATTAGGGAGATACCGCCCCGGCTACCTGAATGCCACACACTCGTCCCCGTTTCATCAATCAGATTGCGACAATTTTTGTACGACAGATCTCAGATATTCTTTATTCGGATAGTTGTCCTGATGAAACACTTTAATTGATGCGAGCTCACCTTTCAATTGCTTTCAGCCGATCATCCAATAATACCAAAAACCGCTCTTTTGCTTCATCACTGAGGAATGAGCGGTGGACCAATTCCAAGGTTTTTCATACCCTGTGAAGAACCTGCCAATAAAAGAAGCGGCGCGATTTTTTTTCAGACCCAAAAACTCAGCCAGTTTAAGGAAGTCGATTTTTTCATAAAAGCCGTTTGCCCTGAAACTATCGGATTCATAATTTTCAAACAGATCGAGAGCAGTGCGGGCCTCATCAGGGAAATGGACTGATGTTGAAATCAAATCGTAGGCCGGAGCTAATATATAATCATTGTATGGGGTTAGCCACCCATGCAATCTCCGAGGCGTCCGTCTCCGTTTGTGGGGCCCGAGCTGTCTCTTCTTCCCTTCCCATAGGTGGGGTCATTTTGGTTTACAACTAACTGAAACACTGCTAATAAACACTCATCGAACAGGGGCAATGAGGCCCGCAAATGAATATCACTTACAAGGAAAAATTATGGCTTTGTCAGTTGTAAAAGACTCTATAGATCTTGGCATTATTACGAAAGATCCGGAAAAGATGCTGGTATTTTACCGAGACACACTTGGACTGGAACTGGTTGGTGAACTACCCATGCCGGGTGGCGGTACAATGTATCGGCTTAATTGCGGTACCAGTGTTATCAAGATTGTTGTCCAGGGCAGGGAACCGAGGGCAGTGGCGCCTCCAGGCGGTTTGGCGGGAGCGACCGGTTACCGATATTGGACCATCACGGTGGACAATATCGAGGAAGCGGTTAAAACCTGTGAGGATGCTGGATATAAGATTTCTGTACCGATTACGGAATTCAGGCCTGGTGTCACCATCTCCATGATTGAAGATCCCGACGGCAATTGGGTTGAGTTGGTGCAGATGGCTGGTTGATAGCAAGTTTAAATAGATGTTGAAAATTTTTTTAATTCCAATCCGAATCGAATATGACTACCAATGAAGATGTTTATGACAAATTGAGGATACTGCTGAGTCCGAATGGGTTTATATATTTACCTCAGCACGAAGAAACGACTAAACTTCTGACAAACCTTTATACGGAAGAGGAAGCCAATCTGCTGGTCACCTGTTTTCCAAAATTCAGGGAAGTGGTGAGCTTGGATAAAATGGGAGAGCTTACGGGGCTTCCCAAGGCGCAATTGTCGGAAATGTTGTCGGATATGGCTTATAAGGGAAAGATTACGCCAGAAGGGAAGGACGAATATTTTCTGTTGGCATATCTACCCGGGGTATTCGAAGAGTATTTTACGGCGAATCGAGATGATCCCGAGATAATGAAAAAAGTAGCCGAACCCCATCACGCACTGCATAAGATGGGCTTCAGCCCGGAGACGGAATGGCCGTTGAAGTCAACCCCGGATTTTAACCCGAAATCCGGTTGGCGCTTTGTTCCGGCTGTTGAACCGGTGACCAGAACATTGGCCATCAATGAATCCGTGGATGCGGCAAATAAGGTCTTGCCCTTTGAGGCCATCGAACAGTATTGGGGTGAGTTTGATGTATTTTCGGTCACCATGTGTTCCTGTCGAAACGTGGCTGACCTGGCTGGCGATCCATGCAAGCGGACCTCGGAAAACTTCTGTGCTCAGGCCGGTCCAGTTGCTGAACACATGATTGCGTCCGGCGTCGGAAAAAAGCTGAATTTCGATGAAATGATGGCCTTGATGAAGAAGGCGGCTGAAGCGGGGTTGGTCCATTCGACGATGAATATGCAGAATGCAGCGGGGTTTATCTGAAACTGCTGCTCTTGCTGCTGCGGTCAGCTGCAGGCAATTAAAGATTTTAAATACAAAGGTGGCGCTGCCAAGACCAATTTTGAACCCATGATCAATCATGATGATTGCGGTCTATGTGAAACCTGTGTGGATATGTGCCCCATTGAAGTGATGAGTCTGGGAGAGGGTGATACGGGTGAACGGATTATGATCAACCGGGACTTCTGCATCGGTTGTGGCGTATGCGCCGTCAACTGCCCCCAGGAGGTCATCGCTCTAAACAAAATCAACAACCACATACCCGTCGAATCCCGTCCGGGATTGTTTGGCGAACCTGCTTAATAGGGAAACTATTCGGGGGAGATCATATTTTGCTTTGATATGATGTCCTCGAACCGGCTTTTCCACTTCTACCTGTCCGTCCTCAAAACTCTCCCATAATTACAATCAGATAAGGGAAGTAATGTGGGGATATATTTTAAATTATCTGAAAATCAACACTGAGCAAAAAAGGTGTTGATGATGATATTGTTGGGGAGTACGGACAACCTTTGATGTTGTGAAAAATGGAATTACTTATTGACATATCTCTTAACTATGAGTTAAGTGACTTTAACACAAGTAAACGAAATTTATTAAGAAAGTGTTTTTCGAAAAACGGTTAGGGATCGTTAAAAAAATAACTTCACTTAATCTGTTTGAAAAAGTCCCAAAAGCCGGACATTTTGCAAACAGAACGTGAACTAATTTTTATCCGACCCTGAAATCCCATAAAGACTGGACATTTTT
>Ga0209249_1003617_pt1 | contig 10896 bp, 7 predicted proteins | sample SaaInlV_200m_DNA_4_FD_184653 | JGI IMG/M metagenome (GOLD analysis project Ga0209249, IMG submission 184653) | Marine microbial communities from expanding oxygen minimum zones in the Saanich Inlet - SI037_S3LV_200m_DNA (SPAdes) (version 2) | ecosystem: Environmental > Aquatic > Marine >...
TCAACACTATAGAAAAAGCAGGAAACGCCGTCGCAGAAGAACTCTTTACCTTTAGCACTGTCTTAAAACACCTCGACATCATCCTTTCAAAGCAAGATGTTGACGTCCGTGATAAAAGCTGTAGCGCCGTGACTTTCTGCTCGATGTTTCCCATGCGCGCCGTTCCTTCCAAAGTTATATGCTTGATAGGTATGGACGAAGAGTCGTATCCACGTCGTGACGACAGAAACTCTCTCGACAATATGGCGTCGTATGAAGACGCTGACTATATGCCTACGAGGGCGGATTTCGACAGATATCTTTTCCTCGAAAACATCCTCTCTGCACGCGATGTGTTATATATGAGTTATTATGGCGACGACGAAGATGGAAAAGGCTCGCCGTCAATACTCGTATCGGAGGTCGTCGACTTTCTCGACAAAGCATATAACATTGCCGACAATGTATTCTCAGAGACTTTTTTGATAAAACATCCACTACAGCAGTATCACAGAAGCTATTTCGATAAAAACAACACCCTAGCAAAAAACTATTCTTTTAAAGACTATAATGTCTGCGAAGCAAAGAATGATCCTGAAAAAGACGGCCCTCACCATTTCGTGAGGGAGATTTTCTGCGAAGATGAAAAGATAAAATCTCAAGGGGGTGGCTCTGCGAGGGCGTCTACAATATCGATAGACGACCTCTTGGGTATTGCAAAAAACCCCGTTAGGGCTTATTTCAATAAGACCCTGGGGATATACTTAGAAGACGATGAGAGGTCGTGTGACAGCGAGTTTGAAGTGTCGCATTTAGGAAAATACATCATAAAAAAAGACATGGTGTTAGAAGGGGCAGGTAAAGGCTTTGGCACTGCGAAGCTGCCTCTGGGGGCTTTCAGAGACGTTGCGACACAGGAATTAGAAGACGACATAATAACGATGAGAAAAAATATGGAGGCCTTCGACGCAGACGCTGTGATGTCGGTAGAGCTCGACGCCAGATGTCATAAAGCCGTCCGCGAAGACCGCGATCGCTGGAGGGTCCCTGCAATAAAAATTGATATTGAAGGAACAGCGATAAGCATTGTAGGCACAATAAAAGACGTCACAAGCAGAGGAGTCCTTTATTATGGCAAAAGCAACAAGGAAAACATAATAAAAATATGGCCGGCATTATTGGCGATGCAATATATTTCAAAGAACTATAGCATCCCCGTCGGCAGCGACGCTCTTTTCCTGTATACAGGGGATGCCAAAGCCTTACATGTCGAAGACCCAGAAATTACAATGAAAGAATACATACGATATTATTGGCGTTGTATGGAATGCTGCTGTCCTCTCATTCCTCAATGGGTTCCCGACGCCGCTACTGGCGACGCCAAAGCGCTACAGAAAAAAATCCAAGGATTTTTGGTCTCTTATGGCAAAACATACCGCGACAAATATATTACAAAAATTCTCTGTAAAGAAGACCTTCCCGATGCCGAAAAAATAGTGTCGTCGTGGCACAAACCTGTCGCTATGGCGTTCGAAGGCTTTCTTGGCAAAAAAGGAGGCGGACGATGACGGAAGGCGCCTTCGACATACTATCTCGAGATACTGAAATACATAAAAGCCGTCTCCTTGAAGCTTCGGCAGGGACGGGTAAGACGTTCTCTATAGAAAACCTCGTCGTAAGGTTCTTGGTGGAAGGCGACATAGAACGAGGAAGAGGGCCCTGTACCATCGATGAGATTCTTGCAGTGACCTTCACAAAGAAAGCCGCCGCAGAGCTAAAAGAACGCATCCGCGGTGCTATAGTAAAAGCCATAGACTCATTAGAAGATGGCGGTGGATACGACTATATCGTTAAGTATGCCGATGGCGGAGCCACAGAGATACACAGAGCAAAACGACGGCTTAAAGAGGCGCTTTTTTCCTACGACGAAGCGCAGATCTTTACGATACACGGGTTTTGCTTAAAGGCATTGAAAGAATACGCCTTCGAAAGCAGACAAAACCTCGGCGATACAGGGATGGATACGAGGATTACAACACAAGAGATGATAGAGATCGTCAAAGATTTTTTCAGGACGAGTGTCGGCAAGGAAAAGTATAGTGTCAAACAGCTTTACATTGTGATGAAAAAATATAACGGCATCGACGCCTTGGCAATAAAACTAGCGGGGATAATAACAAAACAAGGGGAGTTCCCCGAATACCCCGACATCACTGCCACCACAAAAGATTGCAAAGAAAAGATCGCGGCTTTACAAGGAGAATATCATTATAATTCCGAGGAAGTCCTCGAGATCTTCGGACGCGAAGCCAAAAAATATTGCTTGCTGTGCAACAACAAAAACATAGCAAAAGAAGACGTTATGAAGAACGCTACCGCCTTCGCCGCGATGTTCGACGACGCCGAAGATGTAGACTTCTCGAAAGCGAGTTTTTCATTCCTAAAGTCTTTTTCTCCAGAAAACATAAAGAAAAGATTTGTGGGCGACGAAGAAGGCGCAGCGTTCTTCGCGAAAGCTTACGAACTTCTTAAAGACACGATATATCATGTAGAGAACCCCGCCGTAATCTTTGCTAGGATGGCACGAGACTGTAGGATTATGGCGTCGGAAGCTTTCGAAGAGAGAGAAAAAAACACCATCGATGGTATTCTTGACGCTATGGCATTGAGTGTCGACGACAAAGATTTCATCGAGGCAATACAAGGACGCTATCGTGTTGCCATCATCGACGAATTCCAGGATACCGACCCACTGCAGTGGAAGATTTTCTCCACGCTTTTCGCACAGCAAGACCATCATGGAAGATATCTATACCTTGTCGGCGACCCTAAACAGTCGATATATTCTTTCAGAAATGCCGACATATATACGTACCTTAACGCCGCAGATACCATGGGAGAAAATGGTACTGCTACGTTACACAAAAACTTCCGCTCGCATAGTGACCTTGTACGGGCGCTAAACGTCCTTTTCTCTAAAGATAATACCCCTAAGATGATAACGCTGCCACAAGAAGATAGAGAGATGCCATACCGTGAAGTCCTTCATTGTGACGATATTGTAAAGCCACAGCTTTCAGAAAAAAGAGGTAGCGTACATTTCTTTGTCGGGGAAGAAAGCATAAATAAAAAAACTAAACGCCTGCCGACGCCAGACCTCGAGAAGACAGTGTTTTTTCCTTTTATAGTAGAAGAAATAGAAAGGCTACACAGCGATGATGGTATGCCATATAGCAGCTTTGCCGTACTTGTCAAAGACCGATATCAAGGGCAGAATATAGAAGCAGCCCTTCGTAAAGCTGGCGCCCCTACGAAGAGGCGTGGATCACGGAGCCTTGCCGACACAAAAGCCCGTACGGCGCTGAAAGACGTCGTCAGCGCCGTCATCGCACCAAGAGATCTCAGCGCGGTAAAGATAGCACTTTCCAGTGAGCTTATTGCCTGGGATGACGAAGCAGTACGCGAGCTCCTCGAAGACGGCTCCTACGAAAAGATTATCGCTACGCTATATTCTCTGAGGAAAATTTTGTACGACAGCGGCTTCGCAGCATTCTTTAATGCTATGATGGCAAAAACATGGGGAAACGATACAAAAAGCGTAGCAGAGAAAATAGTGTCGCGAGAAGGTGGAGACGACCTATATAACGAGCTTTTACAGCTAGCAGACGTAGTAATACAACACCAAAACACAACATATTGCTCGCCAGAAGGCATCGTACGTCATCTCGAAGGCATGAAAGACATCGAAAACTTCGACGAGGACAAACTTAAGATACGGCAAAACAGCGACGACGATGCTGTGGAAATCCTGACGATACACAGCAGCAAAGGACTTGAGTTCGATGTCGTCTTCGCATTAGGACTGGCAAGCCGCACGAAAAAAGAGGAAGACATTATAGCGAAAAATGAAGGAGGGATAAGGAAGTTCCTCGCCGCCGAAAAAGACAGCGACGAATGGCGACGATATTATGAGGAGATCGACGCCGAGAAGATGCGACAGCTGTATGTCAGCATGACAAGGGCGAAATATATGACGTACGCCCCAGTAGTAATAGACTCCGAGAAATCGACGGCGCCTTACGGCACAGCATCGCCGATGGAGCTTTTCCTCGCAAGGCTAGGACAAGAAGAAGCTGCGTATGAAGAGCTGTATTCTAGGATGCAGAACTTCAAAAAAGAAAGCCTTATAGATTTTATCTCACAACACGATATTTTAGGATATTCCATCCTAGAGAAAAAAGAAGACACGATATCCCGCTATCACGACGATGAAGCCACCGTAATATATCCTCCAGAAAGTATTACAATACCAGAAAGCCCATCATATTTCAGGTCTTTCACATCTCTAGCATCGCCAAAAAATGAACATCGTATAGAAACTCCACCACACGACTATATATGCAAAGATAAAACAATACATACACTGCCGGCAGGGAAGGTGACAGGCACGATATTACACGATATCATGGAGGCATGCCTAACGACAGATGACGACGTCATCGATATCGTCAAAAAATATATAACAGCCACTTCTCTGGAAGAATGGGGCGATGTTATCGTTGATATCATTAATAATTCCATGACGACACAACTAATCGCCGGAGAAAAAGGCTTCCGTCTGTGTGACGTAGCACGCGATATGATAGCATGCGAGAATGAATTTCTGTTCCCAGAAACCGATGCCGTATACCTCAATGGCGCCATAGATATCTTCTTCGAGCACAAAGGAAAATATTATATCCTCGACTGGAAATCCACGTGGCTCGGCACCGATGGAGAAGCATACCACCACGGCAACCTTGAAAAATCTATGGAAATCCACGACTACCGTCTGCAGGGAGCGATATATACCCAAGCAATACAGCGGTATCTCTCCATCGTAGAGACGCGGAAATTCGAAGAGTGTTTTGGTGGCGTGTTATACTGTTTCTTCCGCGGCCTCGATAAGACAAAATCGCAACAAGGCGTATATCATTTCTTCCCAGAAGAAAACACCGTGAGGAGCAGGATATGATAAAATTGGAATGTTCCATGAAGAACGCGCCAGATAAAAGTATAAGGTGGCCGTACCTATACGATTTCGTAAGGAGAAAATTCTTCTCAGAGATAGACTATTTCTTCGCGAACAAACTCCTAGACGACTCCGATGAAGATGTCGCTGCAGTATTATGCTACCTTATGGCCTCGGCACAAAACGGACACCTGTGTGTCACCATCTCCGATGATGTAATAACACCAAACCCATTGTCGGTGCTTAATATTTCTGAAGATAACGACGACGTACTAACCGCCGAAGAACAACAACGACTGTCGAAGATGATACTTTCCGGAAAAAAGAAGCTACCAAGCAATATCACCGCAGATGTCAGTAGTGGTGATGCCACAGCGACGAAGCCGCTTTGTTTATATGATGGAGACCTTTACTTACAGCGACATTGGATATACGAAACGATGTTCCTCGATAATATATCACGTATCATGAAGACAACGCCGGCGATACAGTACGACGAAAATATTTCCGAAAAGCTTCTGAGCGAGATGTGCAACAGCGGAAGACTCCTAGACGAACAAGTACAGGCAATACGACATTCTTTGCAGTCATGCTTTACAGTGATAGTAGGAGGCCCAGGAACAGGGAAGACGTATACCGCACGGAAACTGATAGATGTTATACAAAAAAGCCTTTCATCTTCAGCAGACATTGTTTTGGCGGCACCGACAGGGAAAGCCGTCGCAAACCTTAAGGCAGGAATCCCCGATGTAAAGGCTATGACGATACACGCACTCCTAGGAATAGGGTTTTCACGACGATACAGAAAAAAACGTAGGATCGACGCCGATATCATCATCGTAGACGAATGCTCTATGGTAGACGTACGACTTATGGCCGAGCTTCTCGATGCCGTAGCCGACGGGACGCGTCTCATCATAATAGGCGACAACGACCAGCTTCCTCCCGTAGAGGCCGGGTCGGTGTTCGCTGACCTCGTCGAAAGTCACGAGAATAGCGATGCCGTTGTCCGACTGAAAAAATGCCTAAGGACAGAGAGTGTCGACATAGTAGCGATGGCACAGGCAGTAAATTCCGGGAACGTCGAAGATGCAGTAGCGCTACTACAGAACCATAACGTCGGAGATGATATATGGTCGGAGAATCCACGAATAACACAGGAGAAACTTCTAAGATATGTGCTGGACCGCTTTCCAAAGCCACGCGATATCATGAAGCTTGCCCCAGAAGAGCTCCTCACAAGCTTTAAAGCTTTCTGTATGCTTTCACCACTGCGTCGGGGACACCTCGGCGTCGATGCTCTCAATAATGCTATCATGTCGCGGCTGTATGAAAAAGCAAAGAGCCTTCCATATTTCGTCGCGCCGATAATGATAACGACAAACGACTACAACCTTGGGATGATGAACGGCGATGTCGGTGTAATGACAACATATAAATCAGGAATCGGTAGCCACGCGATATTCCCCGGCAACGAAGAGCAACGATATTACGACAAAACCCATGGCATAAGAAAAATTCCCGCCATCGTACTGCCACGCCACGAATATTCGTACTGCGTATCGGTACATAAAAGCCAAGGAAGCGAATACGACGACGTCCTACTAGTCATGCCACAAGGAGCGGAATACTTCGGAAGAGAGATACTATATACTGCGATAACACGCGCACGGAAGAAGATAGAAATTCTCGGAGATAAAAACACCATATCAGCGACGATACAGACGCAATCACGCCGCCACTCAGGGATATTAAGACGGTTTTAGCAAGAAATTCTCACGGACTCTCGAGAAAAGCGGGTTGTCGCCAAAGAAAAAAGAGGACTTTCATTCCTGAGAAGTGCTTATATCATAAAATAAATAACCCATAAGCGTAGCCGCTACCACTGTGGCAAGAGCTAAAACAGTTGAAATAGTTGCGCTTTCGCATATATAATCATTACGTGTTGATATAGCCTTTTCTCGAAAGGTTCCTACAGTTGAATATGCTCGTTGTAATGCATTTTTACGCACGCCTATGGATGGTAAAGCAAATATTTTGAAAGCAATTTGTTCATGGTCTTGTTCTGGTATTTTTATGCTTCTTGCTAAATTGTCCATCTGTTCCGTTGTGCAACAGCGAATAATTTCTGATAAGACTTCATCGGAATTACGATGGATTTTTGATGCCATATCGCTATCGGCCGTACGTTTATGGTATAATAATTTTTCAAGCGCCCTTTCTTTAACAATGGTGTCAATGAGTTTTTGATATTCTTCTCTTCGATGGATAAGTTGTTGAGATTTACGACACAGAGCGTGGAACATGGTACGTATTTCGTGAGAAGACATGCCTATCATGATATTTTCAAGTTGTTCTGGTGAGAAGCAGTGTAATGAATCGAAGAACCTTTCTTCTTGAAAAAGCCTCCATCGTCCTTGTGCAAACTGTATACCGGAGGCGTTGCCTGCAAGAGCGCTGATTTGCGCTACTGAAAAGATCTTTATATGTCTGTTTTTGAGGGCGTTTAATGATTTAAAGTTTAAAGTCGCTAGACTTTGGGGCTCGAAAGCTCGAAATTGACGTTTTGTTAGCTGACTAATATGGCTATCTAGCATATGATTCGCGATGTCCGAGAACTTTCCGCCAGGGATCCGATGGAACGGTATTGTAAAAGCACGATAATAAGAGTTTTTACTTGATTGCGCTGCTATTTCACACTGCATAGGACTTAGCATATAACTGTCTTGAAATGGACGCCTTGCATGCTGGCAGGTGTCGAAAGTTTGGACTTTTGTTCTGGACATAATATTATTTCTTTTGTGTTTTGATATCTTCTGTGGCGATGGAAGGCGTAGGTCTTCCATGATCATATGATCATGAAATAGAATTAATTGGTATTAGTCGGCAAGCTGTATTTTAAAATAAAAAGACATAATATTACTGTTACGAGACTGCCCACGCAAGGAGAGTACTTACTAATTTGATAGAATCTCCGGTATTGTATACCATTGTCTATTTGCAGCCCAACAACATCATCTTCTTGGCGGATTAGGAGAGTGCGCGGAGGAGTATCAGGTATATAATCCATCGATACAACAGTCTTTAATGAAGAATCAACAGGCGATGCCATATATTTAAAAACCAGTTTTGAGTTTTTTATTCTAGCTTTTTGAAGCTTTTGCCGTGGCACGAGCTTTGGTGCGGCTTGCTTTGTTGCTAGTGAAGATGTTGCGCTTAACGCCTTTATCCATAAAGCTATAAACGTTGTTGAGCTTCTCTTCGATGACAGCAGGGTCGTTGCTTGTAAGGCTTTCTTCGAATTCGCGCATCGCCGAGCGGACACGAGTCTTGAAGGTCTTGTTGATAAGGCGACGCTTCTCATTCTGTAGCATACGTTTCTGCGCTGTAGGACGCTTTACTTTTTTCGGTGCTTCTTTTGTTGCCATTTATTCCTCGTAATGTTGATAACAATATTGATAACAATGATAATTATCTGGAAAGTATAGAGGGTAAAGGGGTAATTTGTCAAAATAATTCGGATATAAAAGTGTAAATGGTGAAATTATGCGTAAAAATTTTTTGTGGTTCTGTTTTCTCGCCGCGGTCTTCGTGGCGGCGATGGCCTTTGCTGGATATTCCGGGTATAATGTCTACAGGTATAATAAGACGAATAGAAGCTGCGAAGCACAGAGCATCGTATGGGGCGTTGAACAGCGATCTTCCGATTCTTTTGTTGTAGTGGCGACGTACGAATATACTATCGACGACGAAGAATATTCCGGAAAGACAACCTTTAAGAGAAAAACATACCTCAACCCGTGGAAAGCCGAAGAAGAATATGAAGCTATGGCAATTCAGCCGTGGAAGGTGTGGTACGAGGCAAAAAAACCTGAAAATTCTACGATAAACAAGGTGTTCCCACTGAAAGTTTGCATATATTCAGGAATTCTCATCGCACTACTCGTATATTTCGTCCTACTCGGATGGTATGTGAGAAGAACCATTGAGCATTGATCATTGAGCATTGAATAGGAAATATAGTTCTTTATTTTTTTTCTGGCGACAGCATATAAAGGAATCGCTAAAAAGTGGGAAATATGATGAACATAAGATCGAGACGATATCGTGCTATTATAAAGGCAGCACTAGTGGTATGCCCACTGGTGCCGGCCATAGTCTTCGGCGGATATGTCGCTACGATGATACCGCTGTCATACAGCTGGAAGATTATCGTTACCTGCCTTTTATGGGGCATTGCCGGCGCACTGACCGCGATACTTCTTCTGCGTAAGTGGGAAGGCGTCATGCGTGGCGGCGTTGAAGGCCTTGTCAAAGAAAAAGTCGCACGCGCCTTCGCCGATAGCGAAGAAACCGTTCCAGCCCTACCTTTTTTCGCCGCAGAGAGAAGCGCCACCGTTGAAAATGGTGGAGACGTTATCGTATACGACAAAAGAAAACATAACGATGCTGGCAACGACGAAGAGATAGAAAATCTCAAACATAGCCTCAGCGAAAAGAAAAACATCATAGCACGCTTGAAGGAAGAGATCGTCGTAAGGGAACGTGATGTTACGGCACGTATCACCAAAGAAAGCGAAGAGATACGTCATCGCCTAGAAGGCCGCGAAGAAGAGCTATGTAGCTGTAAATCCGACCACGACGAGCAGATTATTAAGCGCGATGCCATGCTCTCGGAATATCAGCGAACCATCGCCGAGCAGAGACTCGTCCTAGAGAAAAAACAAAAATACCTTATGAAGCTCGAGAATAAAGTCCGCGACCTGACATACGAGATAAAGACGCTGCTAAACATCGGTTCCGCAAAACCTTTGCAGCAAGCAATAGCAACCGACGCCACACAACACCCTGTCTTTGATGTCTTCGACGGCAAAGAACATCAGCAGAGTAACGTCCCTGAAGTTAAAGGGACTTTCCCCGTGTCGTCGGACAGCGAGATCCATACGTCATATGACGCATCTGTATTACTTATGCGGTGTATAACTTTCGCAGAAAACCTTACAGGAGCGCAACACCTCGCTGGGCAGGGAGGCCGGGCTCTTGGGCTTTCTTCAGAAAGCTACGCCATAGACCTTCGAAGACTTTGTGATACCTTCAGAAACGAACACGCCGGCGTTGTTATCCTATATTCCGCAGAAGACAATAAAGTGCTATTCATCAATAACCAGATACGTGGTCTGCTAGGATGGAGCCCGGAAAAGGCAGCTAAGGAGTTCTTCAATATCATGAGGAAAGGACGCCGCGGCTGGCAAGAAGTTATCGTGTCACTAAAAGGTGAAGCCCCAGAGCAAGAAGAGAAAAAAGGACACCATATCCGCCTCCTCATGAAAGCAAAGACCGGCGAAGACATCCTCGTCCGTTGCTCCCTAGGAAAAATTTCCAAAGGAATCTTCTCCGACTACATCGTCAGTATACTTTATCCAGTATAAAATAATAGCGTATAGCAAAAGCATTGATCACTGGTCACTGATCTACCGGCATGCCTTTTCGAGGAGCATCCTAAAGAAAATTCTATATGGCTTTATTATTGTTAAGAAGATAGCGGCATTTATGAATGCCCAGACTTTTTCTTTGGTAGTACGCTTATATCGTGCAAGGTGGCGTTTTTCTGCGGCGCAGATGGTTGCACTGACGACGGAAGCACGGGATTCTTCACCGTTGATAAAAATATCGACGAGGTCGTCGCCGAAACATACCGGCCACATCTTTGCGCGGCGACGTATCACCGTAGGGACTTCGTTGCAGCAGTGTAATTTCGTGGCGGATGAGAGAAATAGTGGCTTTGTTATGTCGATGGCGACAGATTTCACGATGGTATGGCGCAGGTTTTCGATAATGACGGCGTGGCTGTCGTAGATAATTCCATGATTTCGTGGTGATGCACAGAAAAAATAATGTGGATGGTC
>Ga0209249_1003628_pt1 | contig 10865 bp, 14 predicted proteins | sample SaaInlV_200m_DNA_4_FD_184653 | JGI IMG/M metagenome (GOLD analysis project Ga0209249, IMG submission 184653) | Marine microbial communities from expanding oxygen minimum zones in the Saanich Inlet - SI037_S3LV_200m_DNA (SPAdes) (version 2) | ecosystem: Environmental > Aquatic > Marine >...
GGGTCGTTTCCGTCAAAACCTTCTTGGAAAAAGGGTCGATTATTCCGGTCGTACAGTTATTACTATCGGTCCGAACCTTAGACTGCATCAATGCGGTTTGCCAAAAAAGATGGCGCTTGAGCTGTTCAAACCATTTATATATAACAGGCTTGAAAAAAAGGGTTTTGTATCAACCGTTAAAAGTGCCAAGAAGATGGTTGAACGTTTAACACCTGAAGTATGGGATACACTTGATGAGGTTGTAAAAGAGTACCCTGTTATGCTTAACCGTGCTCCGACACTTCACCGTCTTGGGATTCAGGCATTTGAACCTATTTTGATTGAAGGAAAGGCTTTGCAGCTTCACCCGCTTGTTTGTACAGCCTTTAATGCTGATTTTGACGGCGATCAAATGGCAGTACATGTACCTCTTTCAATTGAATCACAAATAGAAGCCCGTGTTTTGATGCTTGCAAGCAATAATACCCTTTCTCCGGCCAACGGCTTGCCCATTATTGTGCCGACCCAGGATATCGTCCTTGGTATTTATTATCTGACCAGGGAATCTAAGGGATGTAAAGGCGAAGGGATGGTCTTTTCAGGTACTGATGAAGTCAGATCAGCATTTGATGCAGGGGAAGTTGATCTTCATGCGAAAATCACAGTACGTATGTATGGCAAGAAGCAGGAGACAACCGTAGGGCGTATTTTGATGTGGGAAATAGTACCTCAGGATTTGATCCCGGTTTTTAAACATATTAAGACTTCAACCCTGAAGGATTCAAAAGCTGCACTTAAGGAGATCAGTGAAGGTGCTTCTTTTACTGAAATGGTTCAGAAATATTCCAATGAATTTGATAAAATTAATAACGGTTATCTTGGAATACTTAGAAAGGAGCAGTTCTCAAAAATTATTGGAATAGCTGATGATGTTGTTGATTATCTTTTTTCATTGGAAACAAAAGATGTCAGCAGAGTAATCAAATCAGGAGATGGCTATAATTTATTCCAATTGACAGAAATCAAGACCGAGATACCTTTTGATATGCTGAATAAGGTAATGGATAAAGGGGCTCTCCGGGAACTTGTAGATTATTCCTACAGGAATGTCGGAACCAAAACTACTGTGGTGTTTTCAGATAAGCTAAAGGATATCGGTTATAAATATTCGACTCTTGGTGGTCTTTCCATTTCAATTGACGCGATGATTATACCACCTTCAAAATGGGATATAATTAAAGATTCAGAAAAGAAAGCCAGTGAAATAAATACCCAATATACTGAGGGCCTTATTACACAGGGTGAAAAGTATAACAAGGTTGTTGATATATGGGCAAAATCCACTGATGATATTGCCAGTGCAATGATGGATGCAATGAAGGGCACCGACAGCATTGAGGATGAGAACAAGATTAATCCCATTTTCATGATGGCGGATTCAGGTGCCAGGGGCAGTAAGGATCAGATGCGTCAGCTTGCCGGTATGCGCGGACTTATGGCCAAACCTTCCGGTGAAATAATTGAAACACCTATTACAGCAAACTTCAGGGAAGGTCTTTCTGTTCTCCAGTATTTTATATCAACCCATGGTGCAAGAAAAGGCCTTGCCGATACGGCTCTTAAAACTGCAAATTCCGGGTATCTGACAAGACGCCTCGCCGATGTTGCTCAGGACTGTATTGTAATTGAAGATGATTGCGGGACCATTATGGGTATTGAAGTTGAAGCCCTTATGGAAGGTGGTGAAATAATTCAGCGTATTGGAGAAAGGATTCTTGGAAGGGTAACTCTTGAGGATATTATTGATCCTTTTACAGAAGATGTCCTTGTAATACGTGGAAAGGAAATTGATGAGCTTGCGGTCAGTATTATCGAAAACGCAGGTTTGACAAAGGTAAAAATACGATCTGTTCTTTCTTGTAATACCGTTAATGGTGTATGTGCAAAATGCTACGGAAGAGATCTTTCTCATGGCAAAACTGCTGAGATGGGTCAGGCTGTCGGTATCCTTGCAGCGCAATCAATCGGTGAGCCGGGAACACAGCTTACTATGCGTACTTTTCATATCGGTGGAACAGCAAGCAGACGTGTTGAACAGGCTGATATTAAGGCAAGGGTCGATGGTACAATACAGTTTGACGGTATTAAGGTTGTACTGAATGCTGAAAATCAGAGTATTGTCATGAACAGGCGTGGCGGAGAATTTACACTCGTGAGTGATACCGGGCGAGAGCTTGAACGCTGTCCGGTAATTTACGGTGCCCATATTCTTGTTAATGACGGTGATAAAATAAAATCCGGAGATCTCCTTGCAACCTGGGATCCGTTTACAACACCAATTATCGCTGAAGTGGATGGAGTAATTAAATTTGGTGATATTGAACAGGGAAAAACAATGCAGGAAAAAGTTGACCCTGTAACAGGTAAATCAAGTCGTACAATTATTGAAAGCAAGAGCGCTGATATGCGACCCAGAGTTTCGATTAAGGATGTTTCAGGTAAGACGGCAACGCTATCCAGTGCATCCGGCGTTGCCAGATATGTGCTTCCTGTAGATGCGATACTTCTTGTAGAAGAGGCTGAGCAGGTCAGGGCTGGCGATATTGTTGCAAAGCTTCCCAGGGCAACCACTAAAACAAAGGATATTACCGGTGGTCTTCCAAGAGTAGCCGAGCTTTTTGAGGTTAGGAAGCCGAAAGAGCTTGCTGTATTAAGTGAAATAGATGGTTATATATCTATTTCAAAGGCGACTACAAAAAAGGGTAAGCAGAAGGTAACCGTAACACCTGTTGATGCCGGATCAAAGAAAGAATATTTAATAACCCGAGGAAGACATATAAATGTATATGAAGGTGATTATGTCAGGGCAGGCGAACAGATTGTAGCCGGGGCAGCTAATCCCCAGGATATTTTGAATATAAAGGGTGAGGTTGCATTAGCTCGTTATTTGGTTGATGAGGTTCAGGAAGTTTACCGTCTTCAGGGTGTGCGCATAAACGATAAGCATATTGAAGTGATTGTACGCCAGATGATGAAACGGGTTAAAATTCTTGATATCGGTGATACTAATTTTATCCTTGATGAGCATGTGGATCGGAATATTTTTAAAGATGCTAATACTAAATTAATCGAGCAGGGACAAACTCCTGCTGTTGGTGAACCGTTGATTCTAGGAATAACCAAAGCCTCTCTTTCTGCGGAAAGTTTTATATCAGCAGCGTCATTTCAGGAGACGACAAAGGTTTTGACCGAGGCGAGTATAGCGGGAAAGGTTGATCTACTCCACGGACTTAAGGAAAACGTAATTATGGGTCGACTTATTCCTGCCGGGACCGGGAGCTCTGAATTCAGGGATTTGGAAATTGAAGCTATGTCTGAAGATCCGATGGATTTTCTTAATACAGTAATATGAAATAAATAAAAAAGAAAAACTTGACAAATTTAAGAAATCAGTATAAAGTTTGTATCTTTGTCGAGTCGTTGAAAAAATAAATTTAGAGGGAGTTTTATTTGTTATGCCGACTATTAATCAGCTAGTCAGAAAAGGCAGAAAAAGAACAAAAAAGAAGGCAAATACGCCAGCACTTAAAGGTGCGCCGCAAAAAAGAGGTGTTTGTACTCGTGTTTATACATCAACACCTAAAAAGCCTAATTCAGCCCTGCGGAAGGTTGCCAGGGTAAGGCTCACTACAGGTATTGAAGTGACGGCATATATTCCCGGAATAGGGCATAACCTTCAGGAGCATTCCGTAGTTCTGGTTCGTGGCGGAAGAGTAAAAGATTTACCAGGTGTAAGATATCATATAGTAAGAGGAACGCTTGATACCCTCGGTGTTGATGATAGAAGACAGGGTAGATCAAAATACGGTGCTAAAAAGCCCAAGTAATGTCGAATTTATTATTCCGGCTTGAAAGTTAAACGCTGGATTGAGATCAAATATAAATTAAAAATTATTTATGGTGTAACGAATGCCGAGAAGAAGAGAAATACCTGACCGAATTGTCATTCTTGATCCAAAGTATGACAGCAAACTTGTTACAAGATTTGTAACAAGTATAATGAGAGATGGTAAAAAAAGTACAGCGGAAAAAATACTTTATAGTTCTTTCGATTTTATAAAAGAAAAAACCGGAAATGATCCTCTAAAGATTTTTGAAAAAGCTGTAGATAATGTAAGACCTATAATTGAGGTAAAATCAAGACGTGTTGGCGGTTCGACATATCAGGTTCCAACAGAAATAAGACCGTCAAGAAGGACTGCATTAGCTATACGATGGATACTTGGATTTGCAAAAAAACGTTCGGAAAAAAGTATGGCTCTGAAACTTGCAGGAGAATTGATGGATGCTGCCAGTGAAAGAGGCGCGTCAATTAAAAAGAGAGAAGATACTCATAAAATGGCAGACGCCAACAAGGCTTTTGCACATTATCGTTGGTAAAAAATATTAATACTTTGGATTAATTTATCCGTTTTTTTTGATGGGGAGGACGGGGACATGTCAAAAGAGAAATTTGAGAGAAGTAAGCCGCATGTAAATGTGGGAACAATTGGTCATATTGATCATGGTAAGACAACTTTGACAGCGGCGATAACAAAGCTTGCTGCGTTAAAAGGTCATGGTGAGTTTGTTCCCTTTGACCAGATAGACAAGGCCCCAGAGGAAAAAGAACGTGGAATCACAATAGCGACAGCACATGTTGAATATGAGACAGAGAATCGTCATTATGCTCATGTGGATTGTCCGGGCCATGCTGATTATATAAAGAACATGATTACCGGAGCTGCCCAGATGGATGGCGCTATACTGGTTGTTGGTGCTGATGATGGTCCTATGCCCCAGACCCGTGAGCATATTCTTCTTGCTCGTCAGGTAGGTGTTCCCCGTATAGTCGTATTCCTGAACAAATGTGACATGGTCGATGATGAAGAGCTTATAGAGCTTGTCGAAATGGAACTTCAGGAACTTTTAGACAAATATGAGTTTTCCGGAGATGACACTCCGATTATCCGTGGAAGTGCACTCAGGGCTCTTGAGAGTGACGATACGGAAAGCGAAGAGGCAAAATGTATATTTGAGCTTCTTGAAGCTGTTGATTCTTATATTCCGGAACCGGAACGAGATATCGAGAAACCCTTTCTTATGCCGATAGAGGATGTTTTCAGTATATCAGGTCGTGGTACGGTAGTAACCGGAAGAGTAGAAAGGGGAATCATAAACGTAGGAGATACTATTGAGCTGGTTGGCATCCGTGAGACAGCCAAGACAGTATGTACCGGTGTTGAGATGTTCAGGAAGCTTCTTGATGAGGGCCGTGCCGGAGACAATGTAGGTCTTCTTCTTCGCGGAACCAAGAGAGAAGAGGTAGAACGTGGTCAGGTAGTAGCGATACCCGGAACGATTACCCCTCATACCAAGTTCAAGGCAGAGGTATATGTATTGAGCAAGGAAGAAGGCGGACGTCATACGCCATTTTTTAGTGGTTACAGGCCGCAGTTTTTCTTCAGGACAACAGATGTTACCGGTATATTGAATCTTCCCGATGGAGTAGAGATGATAATGCCAGGAGATAATGTTGCAATATCTGGAGATCTTATCTGCCCGATAGCAATGGAAAAAGAGCTTCGTTTTGCAATCAGAGAAGGTGGCAGAACTGTTGGAGCTGGTGTTGTAAGTGAAATTATTGAATAAGGTGGAAAAATAATATCATGATGATGAATACCAAAATCAGGATAAAGCTTAAAGCATATGATCATAAGCTCCTTGATCAATCAGCAGTAGATATTTTTGATACTGCAAAAAAGACAGGCGCTAAAGTTGTTGGACCAATACCGCTCCCGACAAGAGTAAATAAATATTGTGTTCTACGATCACCTCATGTTGATAAGAAATCTCGAGAGCAGTTTGAAATAAGAACTCATAAACGCCTTATGGATATTTTGGAACCGACCCAACAGACAGTGGATGCATTGATGAAGCTGGATCTTTCTCCGGGTGTGGATGTTGAAATAAAGCTCTAGCATAGGAAAAAGTGATAGTTATGTGTAGAGGAATGATAGGAAAAAAGATAGGAATGACGGGGTATTTTACTCCTGATGGAAGCCATGTTCCGGTTACAGTAGTTGAGCTTGGGCCATGCGTTGTTACTCAAATAAAAACTAAAGAAACCGACGGTTATAATGCACTTCAACTTGGTTTTGGCAGTAAAAAGAAGACCCATACAAACAAACCGCTTGCCGGACATTTGAAGAAGTGCGGAAGCGATTTGTTCAATGTATTAAAGGAATTTCCTGTTGATAATCCCGATGAATATAAGGTGGGGCAGAAAATCACTTTGGACATGTTTGATGTTGGTGAATTTGTCGACGGGTCGGGTATCTCTAAAGGGCGGGGCTTTTCAGGTGTAATAAAAAGACACGGGTTCCATGGTGGTAAAGCCACACACGGAAGTCACAGCCATAGAATTCCCGGTTCAATAGGATGTAGTGCCTGGCCTGCAAAAGTAATTAAAGGCAAGAAAATGCCCGGACATTACGGTAATGAAAGAAAGACTATGAAGAACATTCAGATCGTTAATATAAGACCTGAAGAGAACCTTATACTTCTTAAAGGTTCATTACCAGGACATAAGGCTGGAATAGTAGAGATAAATAAGCTTAAAATTAACAAATAGCTTAAATACAATTTATTTAAGAATTTATAATTGAATAGTTAATAAATAGAACGAGGAATGTTATGGCTGTTGTTGATGTTCAAAATGCCAATGCAGAAAAAGTATCACAGGTCGAACTTGTTGAAAGTATTTTTAATGTACCGGTGAAGAAAAGTGTTCTGCATGAAGTAGTTACAATGCAGCTTTCCTGCAAACGTGCTGGAACAGCCTCTGTAAAGCGGAGATCAGATGTGAAGGGGAGCAGAAGAAAACTCTTTCGCCAGAAGGGGACAGGAAGAGCTCGCAGTGGAGACATAAAATCTCCTTTATTGAGAGGTGGAGGAGTCATTTTTGGTCCTGAAAATAGAGATTATTCATATAGTGTGCCCAAAAAAGTAAAAAAGTTAGCTCTTAAAATGGCCTTGACCAGCAAACTGCAGAAAGATGAGCTTATTGTGATTGATAAGATAGCTCTTGAAAATATTAAGACAAAAGATCTTAAAAAAATAATGAGTGGCTTGAATATTGAAAATGCCTTGATAGTCACGGAAGTCAAAGATGAGAATCTTGAACTTTCAGCCAGAAACATTCCTAATGTAAAAGTACTGAGGACAGATGGATTGAATGTATATGATATTTTAAAGTATCAGAAATTAATCATGATTGAGTCTTCAATAAAAAGTATTGAAGGGAGGTTACTCACATGAATTATTACGACTTAATTAAAAGACCTTTGAATACAGAAAAAACAACCATTCAAAAAGAAATATATAACCAGGTTACATTAGAAGTTGATGATGTCGCAAACAGGGTAGACATAAAAAAAGCGGTAGAATCTATTTTTAAAGTAAAAGTTGCTGGAGTTCGAACAATGCGAGTTAACGGTAAAATAAAACGCAGAGGGCGGACTATTGGGAAACGTAGAAATTGGAAAAAAGCAATCATTACTTTGATGCCTGGTGAAAGAATTGATTTTTTTGATGGGGTTTAATCTGATTAATTTGTTTGCAGCAAAAGTTGTTTGGGAGTAAATAATGGCAATTATAAAAGTAAAGCCGACTTCACCTGGACGTAGGTCCCAAGAGTATTCGTCATTTGATAATATTACGAAAACTACTCCGGAAAAAAGTCTTTTAAAACCTGCTAGGAAAAAAGGTGGACGTAATTCAAATGGTAGAATCACTATCAGGCATAGGGGCGGAGGACATAGACGTCATTACAGGGTAATTGATTTCAAACGAAATAAAGATGGTATTCCTGGTAAAGTTTCATCCATTGAGTATGATCCTAATCGTAGTGTAAGAATTGCTTTGATTAATTATGCAGATGGTGAAAAACGTTATATACTTTTACCATTGAAATTAAATGTCGGTGATACGATTTTATCAGGACCTGATGCAGATATAAAACCCGGCAATACATTACCGCTCAGTAATATACCTCTTGGTACTCAAATACATAATATAGAATTACGTCAAGGTAAGGGCGGTCAGATTGTAAGGAGTGCTGGTACATATGCACAATTAATGGCCAAAGAAGCACCTTATGCACTTGTGAAATTTCCCTCAAGCGAGGTTAGAAAGATACTCCTTAGTTGTAAAGCTACTATCGGGCAATTGGGGAATACTGAACATGAAAATATTTCAATAGGAAAAGCAGGTCGAAAACGATGGCTTGGCAGAAGGCCCAAAGTCAGGGGCGTTGCAATGAACCCTGTTGACCATCCAATGGGTGGTGGTGAAGGCCGTTCGTCAGGTGGAAGACATCCATGTTCGCCCTGGGGTCAGCCTTCAAAAGGTTATAGAACAAGAAAGAATAAAATAACAAATCGTTTCATAGTAAAAAGGCGAACCAAGTAGTAACAGGTTCTTAAAATAAGCAGATATTGTTTCAGGAGAATGTATGCCTCGTTCACTAAAAAAAGGTCCTTTTATTGAATCCAAATTATTAAAAAAATTGGAAATGGCCCAAAGTACACACAGTAATCAAGTAATTCAGACCTGGTCGAGAAGATCTACAATAGTTCCTGAAATGGTAGGAATAACTTTTGCTGTACATAACGGCAAAAAATTCATCCCGGTATTTGTTACTGAAAATATGGTTGGGCATAAATTGGGTGAATTTTCACCGACACGTACATATTATGGACATGTCGGTTCTAAAAAAGGCAAATTAAAATAGAGTCGTGTAAATTATATTATTGAAAGGGAATGTTTGTCATGGAGGCTAGAGCTGTAGCAAGACACCTTCGTATTTCTTCACAGAAAGTACGCAAAATAGTTGGTTCAATTAAGGGGAAACCTGTTGAGACTGCGCTGAACAGCCTGAAATTCATGCCCCAGAAGTCGGCCGGTTTGGTTATGAAAGTCCTTCAGTCAGCAATAGCAAATGCTGATGAAAATGCTAATCTTGATGTAGATTCTTTAATTGTTTCGAATATAATAGTTGACCAGGGGCCAACATTAAAGCGATTTAGAGCCAGAGCACGCGGTAGAGGCTCTCGAATATTAAAACGAACAAGTCATATAACGGTTATTGTTGCTGAAAAGTCAGTATAGAAGATTCAGTTTAAAGGAGGAGGCGTCTTGGGCCAGAAAGTTAATCCGATAGGATTGAGATTAGGAATAGTAAAGACTTGGGAATCACGGTGGTATGCCGATAAGAATTATTCTGATTATATATATGAAGATTATAATATCAGGAAGTTTCTGAAAAAAAAGCTGAACCATGCAAGTATCTCAAGAATTGAAATTGAAAGATCGGCTAAGCGGGTAAGACTTAGAATATATACTGCCAGGCCCGGTATTGTTATCGGAAAAAAAGGTGCTGAAATTGAAAATTTAAAACAGGATCTGAAAAAAATAATCTCACAAGAAGTACTCATTGATATACAGGAGATTAGAAAACCTGAAATTGATGCTCAGCTGGTAGCAGAAAATGTAGCAAATCAATTGATAAGAAGAGTTGCTTTTCGACGTGCAATGAAAAGATGTGTGTCCTCATCATTAAGATTTGGAGCACTGGGTGTAAAAATAATTTGTTCCGGACGACTTGGTGGAGCTGAGATGGCACGTACAGAATGGTACAGGGAAGGGCGAGTTCCTCTTCACACCCTAAGGGCAGATATCGATTATGGATTTGCTGAAGCGAATACAACTTATGGAATTATCGGTATAAAAGTTTTTATTTTTAAAGGTGAAATTTTAAAGAAAAAACAGGATGAAATTACCGGTTAGAATTATTTAGGAGATATAAGTAATGCTTAGTCCAAATAAGGTTAAATACCGAAAACAGCAAAGAGGAAGAATGAAAGGCAAGGCCCATAGAGGAAGTGCTTTAAATTTCGGAGACTTTGGCCTGCAAGCTGTTGAATGCGGAACAGTAACCTCAAAGCAAATTGAAGCTGCTCGTATTGCCATGAATCGTCATGTAAAGAGAGATGGCAAAATGTGGATCAGGATATTTCCAGATAAACCTTTTACTAAGAAACCTGCTGAAGTAAGAATGGGTAAGGGTAAGGGTGGAACAGAAGGATGGTGTGCAGTAATAAAACCGGGTAGAATCATTTACGAAATGGAAGGTATTTCAAGAGAAATGGCAAAAGAAGCTCTAAGACTTGCTGCGCACAAGTTATCTGTAAAAACAAAATTCATTGAGAGGGACTGATAGCAATGATACCAAGCGAAATTAGAGATATGCAGAAAAAAGTTCTTGATTTAAAAGAAGCATATTTTAATTTGAGATTTCAGCATGAAACCGGTCAGCTTGAAAATACAAATACTTTAAAAAAAACAAGGCAGGATATTGCAAGAATTATAACAATAATTAATGAAACAAAAAAGTAAAGAATAGTTACTGCTATGGAAAAAAGAGGAAATCGAAGAGAATTTACTGGAACTGTTGTAAGTGATAAGATGGATAAAACAGTTGTTGTTATGGTTGAAAGACTTGTAAAGCATAAACTTTATAAAAAATATATAAAGCGGCGAGCAAAATTTTCAGTTCATGATGAGAAGAATAATTGTAAGACCGGTGACAAAGTAGTGATTACGGAATCAAGACCGCTGAGTAAAACAAAAAGATGGCGAGTCATTAATATAGTTGAAAAAGCAGTTTCGCTTTAAAGGATGATAAAAGATGATTCAGTCGGAAACACGTTTGACAGTTGCTGATAATTCTGGTGCAAAGGAAGTATATTGCATAAAAGTATTGGGCGGTTCCAAAAGACGCTATG
>Ga0209249_1003629_pt1 | contig 10864 bp, 9 predicted proteins | sample SaaInlV_200m_DNA_4_FD_184653 | JGI IMG/M metagenome (GOLD analysis project Ga0209249, IMG submission 184653) | Marine microbial communities from expanding oxygen minimum zones in the Saanich Inlet - SI037_S3LV_200m_DNA (SPAdes) (version 2) | ecosystem: Environmental > Aquatic > Marine >...
ATAATAATAATATCATTCGAGTAGTAGACAGTGATGGTAGTAATCTGATAGCAATTGACGATGCCCAGAGGTATGGTTTTGAGTCAGCCTGGTCTCCCGACTCAGGTAAGATTGCTTATATCAAATCCGATAACGATTCAGGGGGTGATATCAGTGATATCTACATAGCAAATGCAGACGGTACGGGGCGGATTAATATTACAAACGGAGATTATGGACGAGCAATGCGCGTATCATGGTCGTCTGATGGCCAAAAAATTACTTTTCAAGCACTCAGCTCTGCCAGCCAGATGGATCCACCAGATTCATATCGCGTGAATGCAGACGGGACCGGACTTACCAAGACCACCAGCACCATCAATGGAGAAAGCGCCTATGAAATCATGCCATCGCCGGATGGCAAAAGAACTCTATTGGCTGTAATTGACGATGAAACAACTACTGAATATCTTATATATCTTGCAGATGCTGATGGACGTAACCCGGTCAGAATTATGGAGAATGTCCAAGAGTATATTTCAGGTTACACGTGGGCTCCTAACTCAAGCAAGTTTGCCTATTCTACACGCGGTCATGACGTAGATAACCCTGATGGCCGCGATACGAATGCCCACAATATATATGTTGTAAATGCAGACGGAACAGGACTCGTTGAGCTTGCCAGTGTCACAACAGATGGCAATTCCTACTCTTCCGGGCCTGGCTGGTTTGTGTGGTCGCCTGACAGCACCAGGATTATCTTCCCTAATACAATAGATGATAACCTGGATATATTTTCAGTAAGGGCCGATGGTACAGGCCTTGTCAATATCACTAATAGCCCTGGCAGTGACTGGGGGCCCATATTGCCTCGGTAAGGCATCACACCTTACTCTGGGCATGTTTACTGAGTTTGTTTAATGTAGTTAAGTACTTCTTTGTGAGTATCATCACCTATCTTGTCCTGCTCAAGATAGTAGTCAAGCAACTCTGTTAAATCGATGGCGCTGTGCAGCGTGTATCCGGCCTTTTGCAGTTGGGCGGCCCCACCCTGCTGCCTGTCCACCAGCACTACCACGTCTTTTACCACCAGCCCATGGTCTTCCAGTGTTTTTATGGACTCGAACTTGCTGGTGGCACCGGTTATCAGGTCGTCAATCAGCAGTACTGTTTGCCCTTTCCGGAATGCCCCATCTATTTGAGCGCCGCTGCCATAGCCCTTATCGCCTTTTCTGGGGGTGATCATGGGCCTCTTGGTGATGTATGCAAGGATTGCTGTTGCCGGTGTTGCAGCTGAGGGGCAGTCGGCCAGAATCTCGAACTTGATATTTTTTATAAGCTCCCGATAAACCTCCACCGCCGTACCTATTACATTGGGAAATGAGCGCATTACCCTCAGGTCTACATATATAGGCGATAGCGGCGCGTCCGGGTTTGTCTGGTGAATTTTCAGTTTGAAAGCGCCGAACTTTATTGAACCTGTATCCAGCAGTTGTGTGGCCAGCATTTCGGCCATTTTGCTCATCATAAGTTACTATCCTCTAGTCGGGCAATACCGACGCTATTTCTTCCAGTATCATATCTGTTGCCGTAACAGGATCGCCTATCTGGGCCGGTGGCTTGGTTATAGCCCGGCCCACCACCAGCGCATACGCCCCATTTGATATCGCCTCTGTCGGAGTCATAATCCGCCTCTGGTCCTGCGATGCAGCCCAACTGGGCCTTATGCCCGGCGTTACGATTTTCATGTCCGGTACGCTTTTTTGTAGTATCTCGATTTCTTGTGGAGACGACACTATGCCGCCAAACCCCGCTTGCTTTGCCAGTGCTGCCAGATTTACCACATAGTCCTGCAAATTGTCAGATACCCCGATCTCGTTTTTCAGTATATTTTTGTCGATGCTGGTAAGCACGGTAACGCCTAGAATAAGAGGCGGCTTTGTTCCGGCTCGATCTGCCTCGTCTCGTGTTGCTTCGGCGGCTTGCGTCATCATTGCAAGGCCACCTGTGGTGTGTACGGTGAACATGTCCACATTAAGTCTTGTAACAGCCCGGCAGGCGCCTGCCACAGTGTTGGGTATATCCAGAAACTTGCCGTCGTAAAACACCCTGCCGCCGCGCTCTTTGATTTTGCGTACGATATCGATTCCGGCGCTGGTTAAGAATTCAAGGCCGATCTTGAAATAGCCAACGTGACCTTGTAGCAGATCGACCAGCGCAAGTGCATCGTCCTGCGCAGAAACGTCCAGCGCTACGATCAACTTTTCTTTTGCACGGGTCAGTTTTTGATTTGTTGAACCTGTCATAGTTAGAGAAATTCTACGTGTTACGGGCGGCCTTGTCAATTTGCTCTTTGAGTAATTCTCTACCGGCGCTAAAGCCGTTGCCCAGCTTCTTGCCAATGCTCCAGTACTGACGTACGGTGGCGCAATATACCAACGGATCGATTTTTGCAATATCTGGTTTGCCGTTCGTGTCGATTTTGTCCTGATCGACATGAGTTTCCAAAATCTGGCCGAGTATCATTATCCAGTCACCCAACTCAATATGATGGCGAACCTTGCATTCTATATTATAGGGGCACTCTTTTATTATTGGTGTGTCTATTATCGAACTGGCTATGGTCGTAAATCCAGCATTGTTTAACTTGTTTTGCTTTTTACCTGATACCAGGCCGCAGTAGTCGACCTTCTCAAACTGACTGGCAGTTGGCAAATTTACACTAAATTCACCTGTATCCTTTATCAGGCTAAGTGAAACTCTATTTTTGTGCAGTGATATTGCCAGCGTTGGCGGTGTGGAACTGACGATACCTATCCATGCACATGTCATTACATTGGTTTTCTGATCAAGCCCACTGACTATCAACGCTGCCGGAACTGGAAACATGGTATCAGATGGACCCAGTCGAACTTTCATGTTTGCTCCTTACTTCATTTAGAAAAGAAATTGTTTGTAGCATACGTGTGTGTTTAGCTCTTGTCAATGTGTAATTGTTTGCAGTAGTGGCATAAGGACTATGAAGCACAACTAGGGCTCTTGGTAAGTGATGTACACAGATAACCAGCGAAAGGCGGAGAGGGGATCATGCCTTTCGCTGGTTATCTATCTTTTTAAAGGGAACGTTTTGTAAACCAAGAAGCCACAAGCTTACTATTCGTCCCCCAGCCTGATTAGCACGTTTTATGAAAATCAACTTTGCTTTAGAATGCTACGGTTGATTATTTACCGTTATTTTTCTTTGCTTTCTCGTATACCAGTTTGGCACAGGCAATGTCCTGTATGGCGAGTCCGGTAGAGTCGAAAACGGTTATCTCATCGTCGTTTTGTCTGCCGGGTATCTTGCCGGCTATGATATCGCCCAAGGCGCCGTAGATGTTGCTTTCACTGATTGCGCCGCATGACAGGGGAACGTTAACCTCGCCCGAATGACAGGCCTGAGCGGAATCATCGACAACAATCTTGCATATCTGCATTAATTCTGATTCGATCTCCTGTTTTCCTTCTGCATCGGCCCCTATGGCGTTTATGTGTGTTCCCGGTTTAACGTGTTTTTTTAGCAGTACCGGTGTTCTTGATGGTGTAGTGGTTACTACTATATCGCTGTCGGCGGCCTCTTGGATGCTAGCGCATACTTCGATATTCACACCCAGTTGCGCCGATAGCTCTTCAGCGAAGGCCTTGGCTACGGCCTGGCGCGGATCGTATACCTTAACTTTTGTAATGCCCGGGACAGCGTGCTTGGTGGCGATCAACTGAGTTTTGGCCTGTGCTCCTGCCCCTATAAGTCCCATAACAGAGGCATTTTTTTTGGCCAGGTATTTGGCTGCAACAGCACCGGCTGCACCTGTTCTGGCGCTAGTCAGATACGTTCCGTCCACCATAGCCAGCGGAACGCTGGTATTTGAATCGTTCAGGATAATGGTAGCGATAACTGTGGGTAGCCCGTGTTTGGGATTATTGGGATAAACACTGACCCATTTAATTCCTGCTACCCCATCAATGTATGCTGGCATTGCCCTGTAGTCCCCACTAAACTTTGGCAAATCCAAATACAATTTGGGTGGCATTTCGCAATCACCCAAAGAATACGCTTTGAAAGCGTTTTCAACAGCGGCTACAGCCTCTTTCATATCCAGAAGTTCTCTTACTGCTGCTTCATTAAGTACTATGTCTGGTATCATCATCAACTCCTTATCAATTACTACTGACATCACGTAATATTTACTATCACTACTAAAAACCGGAAATTTTATTCTATTTGCTACTACTATCAATAGCACGAATATCGTAATTTGTCAAGCATAATACATCAATATCATGTGATAATCGTAGTAATTTAATTGATCACGATTTTATTTCGGATAAGCGGTCTTCTGTCTTTGAAATATTATCTGTGTTCGCACTAATAATGGCAAACAAATACGAAAACGGGTAGAAATAAAAAAAATAGTGTGTTACAATGCCCGTACTAAACTAAAGGTGTAACTATGTTGGACAATCTTGATTTAAACATTATTCAGATACTTGAGGAAGACGGCCGGCAGCGTTTTGTTGATATTGCAGCGCGGATGGGTGTTGCCGAGGGCACGATACGCAAAAGGGTTAAGAAGCTGTTGGATGGCAATATAATAAAGATAAAAGCTTATCCCAATCCCAAGAGGCTGGGTTTCAATGTTATTGCCGTGATGGGATTGCAGGTGCAAATGTCGGCACTTAGGCATGTCGCGCAGATACTGGAAGCAAAACCAAGCGTGCAGTGGCTGGCGTTTGTTACAGGCAGATATGACATGTTGGCACTGGTTATTGAAAAAACTACAGAGGACCTGTCCAGGTTCATTGAGCGGGAGATTTCCGCCATCCCCAGTATTACAAAAACTGAGACGTTTATTAATTTGGATGTTGTTAAGGGGTTGATGTCAAACACCATTGGCCTTATTGAGTCACTAAAAACCGCGAAACGCTAGGTGGATACTAGCTCGCGTCTTCAGCCTACTGAGAGTATTTGTAATTGATCCCTCTGTTCCCTGCTGCACGATTGCGTTTTTCGTTGAAGGTAAGCTGTATGCTTGACAAGACGGTAAAAGTATGATAAATATTAGGGATATTTTTGCGAAATAGTAAAACAAGTGACTAAAATAACAAAAATAGTGCGAAAAGCGATATATAAGGAGAATTAATGACGGAAAAACGAACGGAAGAACTGGTTAAGATGGATGCTGATCACGTGATACATCCCATGGCTGCAGTCGGCGATGAGCCCGATGAGGTTATGGTTGAAGGTCACGGTATATATTTGAAGGATAGCGATGGCAATGAGTTTATCGATGGTGCCTCGCAGCTTACCTGCGTCAATCTTGGATACTCTCAGCAGGAGATTGTGGATGCTGCAGCAGAGCAGATGGGCAAACTGGCCTACTGCAACACTTTTTTTGGCACATGTAATCCTCCCAACATTGAGTGTAGCGCGAAGCTGGCAGAACTGACACCGGGAGACCTTAATCGCTTCTTTTATACTTGCGGCGGCTCCGAGAGCATAGACAGCGCCGTGAGAATTGCAAGGACTTATTGGAGGAACAAGGGCGCACATAGCAGGTACAAGATTATCAGTTTGTACAATGCTTATCACGGCGTTAACATGGGTGCGGTAGGTACTACTACGTTGAAGCAGGGTGTTTTTAGTAGTTATGTACATCCGTTGCCTGCCGGGTATATGCACCTGCCTTCCTATTACTGTTACCGTTGTGCGCTTAATAAAACCTATCCCGATTGCGGCATTGAGTGCGCCAATTTGCTTAAATATACTATACAGGCCGAGGGGCCCGATAATATTGCCGCCTTCCTGGCCGAACCGGTGCATGGTACTGCTGGCGTGATAATACCTCCTCCCGAGTACTGGCCGGCGGTAAAGAAGATATGTGATGAATATGGCGTGCTCCTGATTGCCGATGAGGTTATGACTGGATTCGGCAGGACGGGCAAGATGTTTGGCACGGATAACTGGGACGTGGTGCCCGATATGTCCACACTGGCCAAGGGACTCACCGGTGCCTATCTGCCGTTTGGCGCAGTTGCGGTCGGCGACAAGGTATACGAAGGACTCAAAGGGGCTTCAGTGTTCGGCTTTACCTATAGCGGACATCCGGTAAGTTCTGCTGCTGCCATCAAGGCTATGGAAATCTACGTCAGGGATAAGATTGTTGAGAACTCGGCAGCAATGGGTAAGTACGCCATGGATCGCTTGAATACTGAACTTGCAGATGCTCCGTGCGTCGGAGAGATAGCAGGACTCGGTTTGATGATCGGTATTGAGATGGTTGCGGATAAGGCAAGTAAAGCGCCTAATTTCATGGCGGCCATGAAGGTTGGTAAGGAAATCAAGGCAAAGGGACTGAGGGCGAGAGCCGGAGGCCGTATTGCCTTTACGCCGCCACTTACTATTACGAAGCAGGAAATGGATAAAGCGCTGGACATACTGATACCTGCTATAGCTGCGGTCAAACCCAAATAAGTGGTTGTAAATTTGTTTGTCATTTGTTATAACAGTGGCAAACAATAGTACCTATTAATAGCAAGTTTGAACAAAGAGAACAAAAAAGGTGGCAGGGGCAATCTACGATGCGACTCGGATGCCCCCGCCGGTGACAAAAGCATTAGCTTCTGCCTTTTTTATTGTAACACGATTGAAATAGCAATTTAAACTAAATTGGTTAAATTGGAGGGCAAGTGCCTATGAGAATAACTTAGTATTCCACTATATATTTTTAGATATTAGGGAGGAGACTATAATGAAGAAGCGTTTGGTATTTTCGTTTTGTAGTATAGTTTTGGTCTTAAGCATGATACTTGGACCATTGGCCTGTGGGGAACCCGTCGATACTACAACTTACAGGCTAACGGCTGCTGTTACAGATTTGCATGAATCATCCAACCCATTTTTGGCCTCAGGTAGAGGGGATATACGCATTATGAGCAGGATATACGAACCCCTTGTGGTTGGATCGGGTGGAGCGGCTATCCCTCGTCTGGCAGAGTCATGGTCTTATGATGATTCTACTATGAGTTGGACCTTTAATCTGGTCCAGGATGCCGAGTGGAGCGATGGAGAGCCGTTAACCGCTGCTGATGTAAAGTACACCTTGGATACACAGTATGCAGGTGATTATTCCGGTGGTGGAGACAGCAAGGAATTTGTGGACACTGTCACTGTTGTAGATGACAATACTGTCAAGATAACAGTAACGGAATATGCATCGGCGTTTTTGGATTTCTTGAATTCTATGTATATTGTTCCCAAGCATATATGGGAGGATGTTGCAGACATAGATACGGAAGCCAATCTTGCACCTGTGGGCAGTGGCCCCTGGCTGTGGGATGAGTATGTACCGCAATCCCATGTTGCATTCAAGAAAAATCCAAACTACTGGGGTGGCACAGTTAATATAGATGAGATGGTGTTAGAGATTTACGGATCACAGGAACTGGCGCTACTGGCTCTGAAAACGGGTCAAGTAGATATGGTTCCCACCGTAGAGCTTTATTCATATATACCTCAGTTGCTTGAATCGACTGACGTCAAGGTTGGTGTAGATAGGGCAGCCAATTTCTATAACTTCCTGTTTGTTGATCATCGTGAAGAACCCAACAACCTTCCTGCATTCAGGCAGGCCGTAAGTATGGCCATTAATAGGCAGGACATAATTGACTTCGCCTTGTTTACTTACGGATCAATCCCCAGAATGGTTCCTCTGGTGCCAGAGGCTATAGCCAGTGAGGATGTGGACTGGCCCGGACTTGGGATGACTGATGAAGCGCGCATCGATGAGGCCAACGCCATGCTTGATGCAGATAGCGATTTTTCAGATTTCGTTGAAGGTGAGACAAGGACATACAAGGGAGATCCACTGAATATTGAGATGACCATTGTAAACAGGCCCGCAGATGTGCAACAGGCCGAAATAATCCGCGAGAATATGGCCGAAATCGGGATTAATGTTTCGCTTAAATTAATTGGTTTTGGTCCTATGATGGGAATGATGTTTGGTGGTGGCTGGGATGACTGGACATGGTCAACAGCTGGTCATGGTGCCGGTGGCAGTACCCTTGACGGTCTTGCACAGGAATTCGGCGCAGACCCGTATAACGTCTGGTATGATGCTCCTTCTCTTGGTTGGGGTGAAGATGGTGACGGTGGTGGTACTACCGCCGCCAGGGCTTTACAAGCTGATTTGAGACAGTCGAGGCGTGAAGACGATCCGGCTACACTGGCCACACTGATTGAGCAGATACAGGTAGATTTTGCTGCTGAGTTGCCCATAATACCTCTGTCTCAGGGGAATACGATCTATGCCTATCGCCTGGACACGTTCACCGGCTGGGCTCCTCAAGAGGAGATGGATGGCCAGGGCAGTTCCGGTCATCTGCTTGGCACAATCAATATCCTGGCGTTGGAACCTATAGCTCAGTAGAGTTTAAAAAATAATTACATAAGTTGATTTAGTGATTGGAATCTAGTAATAGTAACTGCGCCGTCGCCTGTAATGCGCTCGGTCTAAGGTGAAAAGTGCAAAAGGGTGACGGCGTAGGTTTATCATAAATATACGTATCTGACTATCAATTCCTTATCATATATCTCTATCTATAAATTTGCCCGAATGGTGTTGATCCTAGGAGGAATTAGTTGAACTGGAAATGGTTGATTAGACGGCTTGGCTTTATGCTTATGGTATTAGCGGTTGCCGTGATACTGAATTTCCTTATTCCCCGCCTGATGCCCGGGAGTGCCAAGCAGGCATATGCGGGGAAATTACCCGAGGCTGTACAGGTGAAGATAATAGCACGGTTTGGGTTGGATAAGTCCATTTGGGAGCAGTTTGTTCTGTACATCCAAAATACCCTTAAGGGTGATTTGGGTATGTCGTTTTCAAACCACCCGAACTCCGTGACTTATATGATCGGCAATGCATTACCATGGACACTGTTTCTTCTCCTGACCGCCACAATTATTACCGTGCCTCTTGGCTATGTATTTGGAGTAATTGCGGGCTGGAGGGCCGGTAGCAAGACTGATACTGGAATACAAATAGGTTCATTATCCTTACTGGCCACACCACTTTTTTGGATAGCTATGGTATTGCTCTACGTATTTTCTGCACAGCTTGGTTGGTTTCCGCTGAGAGGAGCTGAGACCGCTTATTCTGGATATACCGGGCTTAAGTGGGTGGGTGATGTTCTGTGGCATGCAGTGCTGCCTGTTTTAGCCCTGATGACTCTATTTGGTGCCTATGAAATGATTATGAGAAACACCATGGTTACCACGCTGCGGGAAAACTATATAATAACCGCGGAGGCCAAGGGTGCCAGCGAGAACAGAGTAAAATATAAACATGCCGCCAGAAACGCATTATTACCGCTCATAACATCGGTTGGCATAAGGTTTGCAACAATAGTTGGCGGATCGGTATTTGTGGAAAATATTTTTTCCTATCCAGGTATAGGCTCTCTCATATTTGATGCAGTAATATCTTATGATTTCCCCTTATTGCAGGGGGCCTTTTTAATTTTCTCGATAGTAACGGTCGTGGTAGTTTTTCTGCTTGATTTAGTTTATCTTCGTCTTGATCCCAGAATCAGATATTAACAGTGGAGGTTAGGCTTGCCTTTATCCGGTAATCGACAATTTAATGATACAGATTCGCGGTTGAGCAAATCTATACGTGCAATTGGGCCGTTGTTTGCGTGGTGGCCGGAATACAGAAAGAGCAAGGTAGGCGTTATCGGCCTGATTATGGTGGGCATTTTTATTTTTGCCATAATTCTGGCTCCGTATATTGCGACACATGATCCGACTTTTAAGGATAGGGATTTCATGTGGAAAGCACCCAGTTTTTCCCATTTTTTTGGCACGACTGCCCAAGGCAAAGATGTATTTTCCCAGCTGCTTCACTCGGGCCAGATCTCACTTATGATTGGTGTTGCTGCGGCTGGCGCGGTAACGGCGATGGGGACAATAATTGGATTGATTGCCGGTTATTTTGGCGGAATAGTTGATGAGATACTTACAAGGATTGCTGATATCCTGCTGGTACTGCCCCGGTTACCCCTGATGCTTGTGCTTGCAGCATACCTTGGTCCGGGTATGTCAACCATTGTTTTTGTAGTGGTGATACTTGGCTGGACCAGAATTGCCCGGCAGGTAAGAGCACAGGTAATGTCATGTAAACAGCATACTTATGTTGAAAGAGCAAAGTCGATTGGGGCAGGCAATTTTCATATTATATGGAATCACATTTTGCCAAATGTGGCGGGGGTGGTAATTGCTAACTTTGTTCTGGAATGTGTAACGGTAATAATGTTGGAAGCGGGCTTAAGTTTCCTGGGATTTGGTGATCCTCTGCATCAAAGCTGGGGTATGATGCTTTTCAATGCTCAGAATGAGGGAGCGTTCTTGTTCGGTGCATGGTGGCAGTGGTTACCGCCGGGAGCATGCATTGCTGTACTTGGAATCGCGTTCAGTTTTATAGGTAATACGCTCAATGACAGATTCGTTCTGCGGCTTAAGAATATTAAAGGTGGCGCTTAATGCCAATACTCACTGTAGATGATTTGAGGACGCACTATTTCACGGAAGCGGGGCCGGTTAAGGCTGTTGACGGTGTAAGCTTTACGCTTGATAAAGGCGAGTCCATTGGTATTGCCGGTGAATCCGGTTGCGGCAAGACCACCCTTGCTATGTCTCTGATGAGGCTTATTAAAGGTGGGGCCGTGGTTGGAGGAAAGATTCATCTGGGAGACATCTCGCTCCTTGATATGAGCATCAATGAATTTAGAAAGATTCGGTGGGAAAGAATATCGCTGGTATCTCAGGCAGCAATGGGTGCTCTTA
>Ga0209249_1003631_pt1 | contig 10858 bp, 6 predicted proteins | sample SaaInlV_200m_DNA_4_FD_184653 | JGI IMG/M metagenome (GOLD analysis project Ga0209249, IMG submission 184653) | Marine microbial communities from expanding oxygen minimum zones in the Saanich Inlet - SI037_S3LV_200m_DNA (SPAdes) (version 2) | ecosystem: Environmental > Aquatic > Marine >...
TTACCATCAATGTCATATTGTTAGGCACATACCAGTTGTGGTAATAGTCCAGTACATCATCACGTTTCAGATGAGTAATCGTGGAGACAGTTCCGAGCACCGGACGCTCATAAGGAGTACCGGAAAACAGCGTTTTTGAGAAGTGATTGTTTACCTGGGTTGATGGTCGGTCCGCACCCTTACCAATCTCCTCAATAACGATTCCGCGTTCCTTTTCAAACTTTCCGGGAGGCAGGGTAGAGTTAAAAAGCATATCCGCCTGGATATCCATTCCCTGCTCGATATACTCCCTCGGCATAAGGATCATGAAGTTGGTATAATCCGGTCCGGTATGGGCGTTGTTATAACCGCCATAATAGTCCATCTCTTCATAGAGTTTCTTCTGGGTACGTGTTTTCGTTCCGTTGAAGAGCAGATGTTCCAGGAAATGTGCGGACCCGTTTGTCGCTGCGTCTTCGTTGCGACTTCCGGTCTTGACGATCGTAAATGCCGTGATCATCGGACTTGCATGGTTTTCTATAAGAATAACCTCCATCCCGTTATCAAGATAGAAAACCGAAGCATTCTGAGTCTCACCAAACATAGACAAAGCCTGATCCTGTAACTCATCAGCCCTGCAAGCAAAGCAGCTTAAACCAATAAGCAAAATATGTACTACAAATATATTTAAAATATCTCTTTTCATTTCTTTTCTTTGCGCCCTCTGCGCCTTTGCGAGAGTAAAATTATTTAATGTTAATCTTTATTGTTTGTGTTTTTCTTCTTGTCCTCGGCGCCTTTTGTCCGGGGAGTGTCCTTAGTGCCTTCGTGTGATTAAAATTATTTAGTATTATTCTTTTCTTTTATTTCTGTTTGTTTTACTTTGCGTCCTCTGCGTCTTTGCGAGAGAATAAATCTGTATCATTTTTCAAGACTATACAACAGCTTTATCTCCTCCGCCCAGATAGTATCATCAATCGTCTCCAGTACCATGGGGATTTCGTCAAACCGTTTGTCATTCATAATAAAGCGGAACGGATCAACTCCCAGTTTACCCTTGCCGATACTTTGATGCCTGTCCACACGGGCGCCTAGGTCAGGCTTGGAATCATTCAGATGCATTGCACTCAGATATTTAAACCCGACGAGCTTCTCAAACTCATCCATTGTCGCCTTAAAGGCCTTCTTTGTTCGAAGATCGTAACCGGCAGTAAACGTGTGGCAGGTATCAAGGCAAACGCCCACTCGGTCTTTATCATCAACGTTATCTATGATAGCGGCTAAATGCTCAAACCGGAAGCCCATATTGGTTCCCTGTCCGGCAGTGTTTTCTATAATGGCCGAAACGCCTTTTGTCTTGTCCAGTGCGATGTTAATAGACTCTGCGATCCTCTTCAAGCAGGCGTCCTCTTCGATCTTCTTAAGATGACTGCCCGGGTGAAAGTTCAGCAATTTAAGTCCAAGCTGTTCACAACGCTGCATCTCATCCAGAAAAGCATCTCTCGATTTTTCCAACCCCTCTTTCTCAGGATGTCCCAGATTTATCAGATAACTGTCATGCGGGAGTACATGTTCCGGCAGATATCCGTTAGCTTCACAATTCTTCCTGAATTTTTCAATACTGTCGTTGGTAAGTGGTTTCGCCTTCCACTGTCTCTGGTTCTTAGTAAAGAGGGCAAACGCTTTTGCTCCAATCGCCTTAGCGTTCAACGGTGCATTCTCTACTCCGCCACCTGCGCTCACATGAGCCCCGACTCTTTTCATATTTTGTTCCTATATAATAGGCAATATTTGTGTCAACATTTGTTAAATAGTCAGGAAATATTGTACATTTAACGGGTTTGATTACAAGAATTTATTACACAAGCCGTAAAATGAATAGAAGAAGATAAGAAAATCTCACACCAAGGCACAAAGAGCACGAAGAAAGCAAGAAAATGAATAAAACACTTAACCCGAAACACGCAACCTGTAACTCGTAATCCGTTTTCCCTTGACTTTAATGATATATGATTTTACTATCACATTTATTCAATTCTTAAATCATAAATACTTACCACATTGAGTGATGTGGAAAAGTTGTCTTAAATTAATGTTTATGCTTACATGGACGTAAATGACATGAACTTTCTTGCCAAAAGAAGTTGTACTTTACAAAGCATTAATATAACGGGCGCTGTCCCTAGTTTCCCAAGAGTTACTTGACCACAAAGATGTTACTACAACAGAAATTTATACGCATGCAATAAACAAGGATTTCAGTGATCTAAAAAGTCCTTTATCGCAACTGGAGAACGAATAGAAGTATATAGTATTATTGTACTGCGATTTTGCATGATATTACAATATAGTATTATTATCGTGCGTTATCGCACAAGAGTAACGAGTTAGGCGCTACTACTGAATTGAAGCAAGCATAGACCGGAGACCAAATGAGCAAGGATAAAGATCAAATAGCTAGGGCTGAGGAAATTCTCAAGAAATATCGAATAGGGGAGATTTCTAGCAAACTACTCAATGAATCATTTCGATACTCTTCTACCGATACCATTTCATTTGATAGCCGTATAGAGAAGGAATATCTGGAGGGTTTGGCAAGTGGAATACTAATCAATTATCAAGACCACGAGCTAGTTGTGGCAACAACTAAGTTTAAATCATCCTCTGCACCAGACGACGATAGCTCTTACGCTGACGGTCTAATCTATTTCGATGGTGTTCTCGTTCTTAAAGTTGGCGTTAGTAAGGAGTACGACGAGTACGGATCGACAATCGATTTCAGAATTTATGGCTTCTCTATCAAATCAATGAAAGCAGGGGATTGGCTCGGCCTTCTAACTACGTGTTTTGAAATATTGGAAGAAGACGTGAAACGTCGAGATGAACTAGACAAGGCTGAAAGAGACCGCCAACAAGCCTCTGACATAGATCTTGGAGATTACTAGCGGTCGCTTGTGTTTGCCGCCGCCTAACAAGGCAATTAAATACGTTCCGGCACGTTGTGCCTCCACCGGACGCAGCAAGCTGCGCCGTTTATTGCGGCGTTATGTAGGTTAAGTCAGAATATTATGTATGGAAAGAATTGCACTAAAACTAAATGATAGATATTTCGAATTGGTTAAATTTGAAAATAAATTTACATGTAGGGACCCTCGTAACAATTTTATAAAGATATCTTTCAAGACGATGTATCCAAGTCAAAATGGAAATGTGAAGATTAATGAGAAGGAATTTACTTTGCATCCCACAAAAGTCCAAGTCAACACCAAGACAAAAAAACGTTCGATTGATGGATGGTCACGAACCACCAAGGCACAATCCCAGCTATTCCGATATATATCCAAACATCGGTTATGAAAATTTCAAGGGTTCTATGTTGGTAATATACCAATGTTCTTTTCAATCTGGTTTTATGTCACGTCCAGATATTGCTCAAATACCTTGTACAGAGAATGTGTTATCATTAGACATTGAATATGATGATCCATTCTGGTTTGGGATAATATTTGCTCAGAATAAAAAAGAAGAAATCAAAAAGAAATTAGAATACAAAAAAATAGTAGAATATAAAATTGTTGAAACTGAATATGGTTCAATTGTAATTGCGGCAAGAAAGCTTATCCCTGAATGGGATAAACTTAAACTGCCAAAAGATCGCTCAGTGCTTGGGCATTATACAGAACACGAATGTTTTGACATGAATAATGAGTAGAAAAACAAAAAACATAACAAGACTAATTCATCCGACGCAAAAAGTGCGCGGCTGATTAGCGACGTTAGGCAAGGATCAATAAAGAAATGACGTTTCAAGAGGTCATAGAAGAAATCATATCATTGCCAGGTTGTTTTTTGGTATTTGATGAAGACGGCGAAAAGGCTCAAGACACTGCTAACGTTGAACACGTGTTTTTGGATATGTTCAAAGACAAAGAAAAAGCTGAAAAGGCCTTTTCTGTCTTCACTACGAGCAAGAATAATTCTCTGGAGTTGTTAGACGAAGCCAAAGTTCTGCTGAAGAACAAATCTTATGCACGTGCTGTCGCCCTGACAATAATGTCCTATGAAGAGCTCGGAAAATCACAGATTGCTGCAGATTACTATTCAGGGGTTTTGCCTGAGTCTGAATACAAGAAAGCCTTCAAACAGCACAAGAAGACAGCTTATGCAAATAGGTATGCCGCTATAGGCTCCCATGAAAAAGTGAAACATGGATATTTTGTAGACAACAGTGTTGCAAAGACCTTGGAGTCAATTCGACAGAGTGCACTATATGCCGATGAAAACAATAACCCCTCAGAGAACTTCGATGAAGAGGATGCTCTGTTGATCATTAGGAAAGTTAACAAGCATCATGAGTCCATTCAGCACGCAGAATGGCTGAATGGAAGAATAGGATCAAAGGCTCTATTCAAATAAAGCCTAACAAATCAGTAGAGCCAACCCCTCTGTCATTTGTGATTCGATTATTTTAGACTCTTTGCTTATCTTATTTTAATCTATTATTTTATTTGCCATACGGGGTTGCTCACCTCAACGTTATGTGCGAGAAAAATGGACTGGAACCTAGTCAAATCAGATTTTGAAAATGATGGTAGTTTAAGGGATATTTACTTCTTAAACACCAACTTAGAGCAATGTCAGGGATTCATTACAAGGCGAGGGGTCAAACCTGATCTATTGACAAAAATAAGAAAAGGGGCACAGATATTTAAATATCCACGCCCCTTCTCAAAATATTTGGTCACAAAGTTGTACTCGTTAATTACTTCGGCAAAAGCTGCCCGCGATAGTACCTTTCTGCGACTACTCCAGTCACTTTAGTATTGTTTTCGTTATCGTCACATATATCAAGTGTCACCGTATCTCCAACTCTCGCTGCTTTCTTTTTTCATCTATGTATTACTTTTACACCTGCAAGTCAGCAAGGTCAATTCTGAGAATGGAATTATTCTGTTCCTGTGACATCTGACATCTGTAGTAGACTGCATCCAAGTACGGAATCATATATTTTCAATAATTTATAGAATAACATATAAAGTAATGATAAACTGCGGATAGTACATATTAAATAGAATACTCTACCAAATTAATAAGCAGTCAACACTTTCAAGGAGAAGAGAATTATGAGAAGACAAAGTAATATTACTATCCTGCTGATTCTTTTTATGTTAATTGCAGGTAACAGTTTGTTTCAGGATGTTCATGGGCAGGTACGAAAATCCAAAATGGTAGTTCATGCGCTGAAAGATGGGCGTGGACTGGCAGGTGTAACAGTAACATTCAAGAACAACAACACCGGAAATACAGGTACAAGAAAGACTGATGGATCCGGAAAGTGCTCTGACTACTTTGGAACTCCCGGTATCGGTTACGTTGTGACAGCTAAGAAGGCTGGTTATAAGTTTGATGCCAGTCCAATGAAATTCATTCTGAGTGCGAAAACAAAGAAAATTTATTTCAAGACTGTGGCCAAGCCGGTGGTCAGGAAGTCTAAAGCTGTAACCAAGAAATCCAAAATGGTAGTTCATGCGCTGGAAGATGGGTGTGGACTGGCAGGTGTAACAGTAACATTCAAGAACAACAACACCGGAAGGACGGGTACAAGGAAGACTGATGGATCCGGAAAGTGCTCTGACTACTTTGGAACACCCGGTATCGGTTACGTTGTGACAGCTAAGAAGGCTGGTTATAAGTTTGATGTCAGCCCAATGAAATTTATAATGACTGCAAAAGCTAAAAAGATTTACTTCAAGACTGTGTCCAAGCCGGTGGTCAGGAAGTCGAAAGCTGTAACCAAGAAATCTAAAATGGTAGTTCAAGCGCTGAAAGGTGGGCGTGGACTGGCAGGTGTAACAGTGACATTCAAGAACAACAACACCGGAAATAAGGTAATAAGAAAAACCGACGGATCCGGTAAGTGCTCTGACTACTTTGGAGCTCCTGGTATCGGGTACGTTGTTACAGCTAAGAAGACTGGCTATAAGTTTGATGTCAGTCCAATGAAATTTGTAATGAGTGCAAAAACGAAAAAGATTTACTTCAAGACAGTGCAAGAACCAGTTCAATCTGAGGAGCATGTTGGTGACGGCAGAATCGAAGATAGTATAAATGACGGAGAAGAGGCTAATTACGAAGAAGATACTGATTACGAGGAAGATACTGATTACGAGGAAGATACTGATTACGAGGAAGATACTGATTACGAGGAAGATACTGATTACGAGGAAGATACTGATTACGAAGAAGATACTGATTACGAGGAAGATACTGATTACGAAGAAGAGGCTAATTACGAAGAAGAGACCAGTTACGAAGAAGATCGTGGAAAAAAATCAGGCAATGATGAAAAGTTATCTATCAGCATCGGAGGAGCATCTATGAGTCTGAACAAAGATGGCATGATTTTAATTGATAGCAAGAAAATCAAAGTTAAATACTCAGGCGAAGAGATATCCATCCCCTCGTTCGATGAATCCAACCACTCGATTGCTTATGAACTTACAAATGTTATGGTTAAAGAAGCTGGTAAGGGAGATAAGATTACTATTACTCACGAGCTGAACAAGAGAACTACTTTCGATGCAGGAGATAGCGTGTCGTACAATCCCAAGGAAATATCGGTAGATTACCCTGCAGGCAGTTTTGCATACAAACTTACAAATGCTATGGTTAAAAGCGCAGCTAAGGGAGATGCATTTACAATTACTCACGAGCTAGGTAAGAGGACAACTGGCAGCTCAGTAGGTGATATATCGGACACGGCAGCATTTAGAGTGGAAGTAGGCGGTCACACAGGCCCCTTATTTTCCTATGAACTTAAAAATATCAGGATTCTAGGTGTAGGTAAGGGAGATAAGATTACAATAACTTATGAGCTGAGCAGGAAAACAAACAAAACCCAGTGATATCACTTGCGTGTTAATCCGCCTGGACGGAACTGGTTACGATCAGTGAACACTGGTAAATATATCTGAGAAGGTATTGGTGGAAAACCTTACCTGGTTCGAAAGTTCTATTATCTATTGAAGTTTATGAAGATATCTATTGAAGTTTATGAAGATATCTATTGAAGTTTATGAAGATATGTATTGAATAGTCGGGGAGCAACGTATGCCTGTCGTACGTTGCTCCCCCTTAGCAGTTTTATAGATGAGGATTTTTCCATGTATCAATTACACCAGCCACACTGACAATTGGTACTACATCTTATACTCATGCGAAGGAGTTGTTCCTTTATATTTTTTCAACAACCATTGTGTGTCGACCGATAGACTGTCAAGCTGCAGGGGCCCAATGTTGCGGTTTGTTCCCCAGATACCAAGATCAATATTCAGGTTGATTCGAAGTGAAGGCATCAACTTAATGCCAAACTTATATCTGGGTTTATAAATCTTGAAACCAACCTTCTTATCAATATTACGCGGTTGGATAAAGAATGGGAAATTTTTAGTATTACTCCTCCACACTTCACGTTCATCCCGTGGTGTTGGACCAGTAAATCTGGAGTTATTATCTGGCTTAATGTTATAGCCTATTTCCCCTTCCTTCATTTTCGCGGTCACCCCAATATCTAGATAGACACCTCCGACCCAGGCGTCGAATCCCATTTTTGGATTTGTCTCCCTGCCCTTGAGCCAAACCGTTTTACTAACGCTATCTTTGCTGGCTTTGCCGAGTAAAGGTTTAAAACTCTTGCCGCCGTATTCCCCTCCGCCGAATTCCTTACTATAATCTGGACCGGGAATTGATGCATAAAATCCGGCCTTGGCCCAGACCCCGGCTGTAAACTCATCTCCTTCCAGATCAAGAGGTTTGACTTTAACCTTGAACCTTCTGTATCTTTTTTTCTCTTTCGGGCTGCCACTCCCTTTCACACGCATGGAGGATGCATCAACCTCCATCGAGTATGGGAAGCGAAAGCCGAAATTATATCCAATATCGTAATATACCTCGATATAGTACCGATCAGTAAACCACGTTTCTCCGGCAAAGGTATAGCTATAACTATTGCTAATACTTCGTTCGTACAAAAACCCCGTCGTGAAATTTTTCTTGCGAAAGGTTTTCTTTTTTTTCTCCATCCTCTCACGCTGTTTTACACGTTCCGTTTCTACGCGTTCCACATATCTATCCTCACAGCATGTTTGTCCCGTACGTTTTATTCGTAACAGCAATTCCCGCGCCTCATTCCAGGTAGAGACAGTAGCCATTTTCAAATCTTCTCCACTGGCGGCTGCACGTGAGAGAATTGCATTCCACTCATCGCCCCACTCATCACCACGCTTGCCCTTCCCCTGTGTAAAGCGGTTTATCTCTTCTACGCACACACCGAATTCCCACCTTTCTGCGTCCGATAAGGTTTCCCAGATTTGTTGTGAGGACATCAGGCTTGACTCTTGTATATCAGGCCGCATTGTCATCACAGGTAGCTTCCTGTCGAGTGTAATAGATGTGTTGTTCTTAGTTAGTTTTTTTCCAAAATTAGTGAGCCCACGATTCTTAGGGTTCTTTAACTTAATTCCCGGTTTTCTCTTAAATCCCTGAAGTGATAATACACTGACATGTTGGATCACCCGTTCGTTATCACTCAGTGCCAACCCAAGGAGATCAGCATCACTCATACGTCGCGCTTGAGCAGCCGTAATATTGCCCATAACGATACGTTTTGGTGGTGCATTTTTAAGCTTCTTCCGCATCTCTTTGAGACCAATTGCCACGTCTGGTGGTATCTTGCCTTTTTTTCGATGAAAGTAAAAGCTATTAATTGCAGGAGGTAAATTGCCCTGCTTACTGACACCTGGTTTTAGTTTTATTACTAATTTGCGATTTATCACCAGTCTGTCGGAAAGCTGAATTATCTTCTCTGAGTATTTGGGTTCTTTGACAAGAAAACGCTGCTGTATATTAGCGGTGAAAAGAGGGCGAAGGTTTTCATCATTTTTGAGTCGTGAGGAATCAAGATATTTCTTAAGATCGAGATTGATTCCATTCTGTAGTTTTACTTTTGTTAACCCTCGGCTTTGTATCTCAGATGGACGAAATTCAGACTTGAATAAACCCGATGCCCTTGCGCTTTGAACCATCTTTTCTGACTTGGATTCAATCTTCCTGGCCTGTGCTGAACCAATAAATAAAAGCACAAACAGCATAAGACTTATAAATATGATTTGTTTTCTCATTTTATATCTCCAAATTGTTGATGTTGAGAATTAACGTGGTTGAAAGTATTAGCAGGATTTCTAAGAAGAAAATAATAAAAAGTTATCGTATATTATATATCCTCAATTGTATTTATGTTATAGACTGATGCCACTGAATTTATTAACATTTTTTCCTTATGATAGCAACATCCTGTCTCCGAAACTTGAGTATGCAATTATCTATAGATGAAGTCAATATAATAAATTTAAGATATTTTTCAAAAAATATAATATAGTCTGACTTAGGATCTAGACGGGGAGAGAAACATCAATTCTCCTCCCACTCCACCCTCTCAGTGTTCCAAAACATGTTCCATTAATGGCTGTTATACGCTACAAATATTCTGGTGGTAAACATTTTGAAAGAGATAATGAGTTTGGTGAACGAATGGAAGCCAACAATTTAGTAGATTGTGGAAATTCTCAGATTATAATAGAAAGTTGAGTATTGGAAAAACGATAAAAACTAGATTCACCGCAAAGACGCGAAGAGCGCAAAGTTATTATTCTTGAAAGCAAACAGCCAAATATTTTAAATAGCCTGAGACTTTAGTCAAAAAAAAGAGTGATCTATGGAATCTTTCTATTTATTTAAGGTTTGTCTTTGCGACCTCTGCGCCTTTGCGGTGTAAATATAATAAAGGGAGAACTTAAATGAATTGCCAACTGTTATGGCGTTTTTTACAGACTACATTTTTTATCCTGATTGTATCTTCATCTGCATTCGGACAGATTGCACATGAGCTTAAGGTCAAGCTTGATCCTGAAAGCCATAGGATAGAGGTCGTTGATAATATCACATTGTCACCGGAATTATTAAAATCAAAACAACTCCATTTCACGATTCATCAGGGACTTGAACCTGAAGTGTTAGATAAAAATATCGCACTAAAAAAAACTTCCGGTGCGGAAGCTGGTAGATTTTTCACTGACAATCCATCTCTTCAACAGAGTAGTATGAAGATGGAACTTTTTGAGGTAAATTTGCCGGAGGGAACCGATCAGTTTACACTCAAATACGCAGGTGAGATCTACCATCCTGTCCAGGAATATGGAGAGGAGTACGCACGCAGTTTCAGTGTGTCGCCCGGTATTATATCTCCGGAAGGTATCTTCCTGAGTGGGTCAACTATCTGGTATCCACATTTTGTAGACGAACTGGTTACGTTCGATCTGGATGTTGAGCTGCCGGCAGGGTGGTCATCTGTAAGCCAGGGTACACGTCGAAAGGCTGAGATTGGAACAGATTCCAGACGCGATGTATGGGTGGCAGACACTCCGCAGGAGGAGATATATTTGATATCTTCTAAATTTACAGAATACAGCCAGGCTGCTGGTGTAGTGGAGGCAATGGCATTTTTAAGAAATCCGGATTCCCAGCTTGCACAGAAATACCTGGATACGACGGCACAATATCTTGAGATGTATAGAAAACTTCTCGGTCCGTATCCGTACAGTAAGTTTGCACTTGTGGAGAATTTCTGGGAGACGGGTTACGGTATGCCATCGTTCACGCTACTTGGCCCCAGGGTTATTCGTTTCCCGTTTATCCTTCACTCATCATATCCTCATGAGATACTTCACAACTGGTGGGGTAACGGGGTGTATACCGATTACGAAAAAGGCAACTGGGCGGAAGGGCTGACAACCTATCTCGCAGATCATCTTATTAAAGAGCA
>Ga0209249_1003633_pt1 | contig 10855 bp, 19 predicted proteins | sample SaaInlV_200m_DNA_4_FD_184653 | JGI IMG/M metagenome (GOLD analysis project Ga0209249, IMG submission 184653) | Marine microbial communities from expanding oxygen minimum zones in the Saanich Inlet - SI037_S3LV_200m_DNA (SPAdes) (version 2) | ecosystem: Environmental > Aquatic > Marine >...
TTTTTTTAATTTGAGAGATTAATTTAGAAACTTCTTTTTTTAATCCCTCTTTTTCAGTAAACCACTCTTCTTTTTCTACGTTTAGTTTATTAAGAGTGTTTTTTAGTTCTGTAATTCCCTTTTTTAGTTCTTTTTCCGATGTCATCATTTATTGCGTCTGTTTAAAATAAAAAAAATAAAAAAAGAAAAGTTTATCCGAAAAGAGCACCTAGGCCTGCTGCTGCTTGTCCGTCATCTTCTTTCTTTTCTTCTTTCTTTTCTTCAGCTTTTGGAGCTTCTTCAGTTGCTGTTGCAGCTGGTGCTGCACTAACTGTAGCGGCTTCTTTAATTGCTTGCTCGATATCTACTCCATCAAGTGCTGCAACTAATGCTTTGATTTTTGAATCGTCTGCTGTTGCTCCTGCAGCTGTTAAAACTTTTTTTAAGCTTTCTTCATTGATTTCATTACCAGATTTGTGAATAAGTAATGCTGCATATATTAATTCCATTTTATCCTCCTATACTCTCCTGTTTTAATTGATCTAAAAGTTTCTCAGCTTCTTTTGCTGATTCTTCTGAGTAACCACTTTGATCTACTTCTTCTGATTTTTGATCTTCTTTCGGAACTTCTTCAGTTTTTTCTTCAACTTTTGGTTCTTCTGTTGGAGTTTCTTCTGGTTTTTGTTCCTCGGTTTTTTCTTCAGCTTTATGTTCTTCTTTCGGAACTTCTTCAACTTTTGGTTCTTCGGCCTTTTCTTCGACTTTTGGTTCCTCAGTTTTAGGTTCTTCTGATTTTTCTTCAGCTTTAGGTTCTTCTTTTGGAGTTTCCTCTTCTGGAAGTTTTGATTCTATTGAAATTTTTTCTCTTTCAGCTTTTTGTAACAATATTTCAACAGTTTCTTTTGTTGGATATGTTACGAAAACTGCAAGATTGAGTGCTTCAGAAGCTGCTGCTTTAATTCTGTTCAAGTATTCAGCTTCATCAATAGATAATACATCACTATCAAAAATATCCCCATTTTGATAGATTGCGGCAATGTTTAATCCAATTTCCATTGGTTCTATGCCAAATTTAGCAAGCATATCTGCTTGTTTTTGTGTTATTTCTTCTCCTTTTTTAACAATTGTCGATTCTTCTTTAATTATAACTTTTCCATCTTCAATTGAAGCTTTAATTCCTGCTGCACCCAATTCTCCAATAATTGGTCCTGGCGCAAAAGGGGTTGGGCCTTCAGGAACTTTCAAATCTTTTGGAGCTATTTGTCCAGGCTTAGCGGCAGTAGAAGATTTATTTTTATCTAACATTTTTGCTATTTTGAAAGCATCTTTATCTGTTAACAATATTGCAGGCATTGATTTTTCTAAATATTTTTCTAATTTTTCTATTCCTTTTTTAGATCCTTTTACATTTTCTATTGCTATTTTAATTAATGATTTTTTAGCAACTATTACGTTTAGATCTTTTCTTAGTTTGTGTTTTATTTTTTGGAATTGAGCAGAAGGTAAATTTGTTAAGTCTATGATTCCTATAATTGATCCTGATTCAAGCTTTTTAGTTAATTCTACAACTGTTTGCTTTTTCTTATCAGAAACGTGGGCTTTCATTCTTTCTTAGCCTCCTCTTTAAATTTAGGACCTTTTTCTGTAACTTCTACACTTTTACTCATTGTAAATTTAATTAATAATGATTTTATATTTGCCTTTTCTTGAGGTAATTCATGTGTAATTGTATTGAATATTAAATTAATGTTTTCTGTAAGATCTTCGTCAGACATAGATTCTGTTCCAGCCACAGTTTTAATACTAGGTTGATCTCTTGATTGTAATCTTGCTGTACTTGCTAATCTTTTTGCTAGAGGTTCTAAGTCTGCAGTTGGAGGCACAATGCATCCTGCTTTTGGATTTGGCATTTTTCCTATTGGCGCCAAAACTTTACCAAATTTTTTACCTATGTCTGCCATTAAATTTGCTTGTGCTACAAAATAATCATATTCTCTTGCTAATTTTTTTAGGGCTTTTTTATCTTTTGCTAAAGCTTCAAATTCTTCACTTAGAATTACTTTATCGAAAATTTTAGCTTTTGTTTCTAATTCTTTTCCAACAAAGGCACATATTTTTGGTTTTTTTCCTATTTCTTTAGGAAGTTGTAAGAATAAATCTATTTTTTGATTAGGATTTTTCTTTAAATCTATTTTTGATAAATTAATAGAAACATCTAATGTTTGTGGAAATTTTCTTTGTTTTGAAATTTCCCTTAACTTTTTTATCGAATCTTGTATTGCTTTTTTATTCATTTATTTCCCTCCTACTTACGTAGTCGTAATGGGTATGAATTTGTGTAATTGAATTGTTTATAAAGTTTACTGTTTGGAAAGTCCATATACATATAATTTTTCATAAGGTATTTTTTCCTCTGAAAGTTTTTTAGTTTTGAAGTCTTTTAGTATTATTTCCATATCTGGAGTTAAAGAAGAAAATAAAAGCAGTATTTTTCCGTTTTCTTTTAAGTGATTTTTAACTTGTTTTAGGAATTTTATGATTATTTCATTCCCTTTTTTTCCACCTGTTGTTGCTAGTTTAGAATCTTCTGGTTCTCTTTCATCTTCTGGAAGATAAGGGGGGTTGAAAATTATTAGATCGAAAGAACCTTTTACATTTTGAAATAAATCTGAATGTAATGTTTTTACGTTTGGTATTTTTAGACATTCTTTGTTAATATCTACAGCCAAAACCTCTGCTCCTTGTTCTTTTGCAGTTATTGCTTGAATCCCAGATCCAGTTCCCATGTCTAGAACTTTCATTCCTTGTTTTACAAATTTCTTTACTTGTTTTTGAAGTAAGTAAGAATCTTCAGCGGGTTGGTAAATCATTTTAATATTCACTATATGGGGAATCTAAATCTATATAATTTGTGTGATCTGTTATATTTCGATCTCCTCTTTTTATTTGTGCACTTCTTGCTAACATAACTTTAGCTATCAAATCTCCATCAGAGAGTTTTATTTTATTTTTAGGTTTTCTAGGGTATCCATCAAACTGTTGTGCCAATAGTACATCTCTATATTTCATTTTACCTCCTTAAAGTAATCTTCAACTCTCTCTAATATGTTTTTAAGATAGAACTCCTTTATTTGTTTTTTGAATATTACATGCAATTCTTCAAACTCTGAAATTCTATATTGATTTCTAATATTTTCTACTAAGTATATATCTCTTAATCTTTTTAATTGTCTTCTGACATTAGAAGATGCAACTCCTTTTAGTGGGAGTTTTTGTTTTTTTCTTGAAGAGATTACTTTTTCTTTTATTTCTTCAGAATTCATAAATAATTGTTCATTTTTGTTATCCATTAATACTTGTAAAATATCAACTATTATATCTCTGGAATCTCCTGGTTGTAATAATCCAATTGAGAGGCAAACTTTTCTGGTTAAATCTCTTTTAGAAGATGTTGAAGGTTTTTCATACCTTCTTAATGTTATTTCAGATAATGGTGTATCTTTTGAAATTGTTTTAGCCATGCTAGGAATTATTAATCAATGTTTATAAATTGTTTCTCAGTCTTTGGCAAGCTGTCAAGCTATTCTTCTCTTCTCTTTTTCTTTACAATATGCCTTAATAGAAATAACGACGTTTCGTCTAACCTATCTTCTAGGCCAATTCCTTTTAAATCTCCTTGTTTTAAATATGTTTGTCTTAGATTTGTTGGATATTCTGCTATGAATCCGTATTCTTTTAGTAACTTTTCTTCTGATTTAAATCCTTTTTCAGACATAGTATTATAATATTCAGTTGCTAATCTTTTATTTGAAATCATATTTTTGTTGAGAAATAACTCTTTTATAAAACTTTAGAATTCAGTTAATTTCTTTGAATAATTTACAATTGAAGATTTCCCAGGAACTTCAATAACGTCTAACATGTGATTTTTCTTTAATTCATCTATTTTTCTGTGGAATGTTCTATAAGAAAACTTATCTTCTAACATTGAATGTAATTCTTTTACAGTTTTTCCAGAATTTTGTTTTATTAAATCTAAAATTGTTTGTTCATCATCTCCGAAGTCTAGAGAATTTTTAATTTTGAAACTTTCCAATTTTGTTAATGCTTTGTGTGCGTGATCAATTAATATTTTTCTTGAAGCTCTTGCCTCTGCAGAATTTCCAGATTCACGAAGTAAAAATAATCCAGAACGTATATCTCCCACTTGTATTGTTTTATTTATTACTGCTTGCATGGCATCTTGATCCCAAACATTTGGAACAAAAGCATATTTTACTCTTTCTTTCATAATTCCTGCAGTTTCTTCAGCATTGTATTCATTAAACTCTAAAAGTTCTGGCATCAATCTTGATTTTACTCTATCATCTAATTGGGTTAACCATTCTTTATTATTTGCAATCAAGATTAATGATTTTTTTAGTAAATCTTCGCAGAATGAATATAGTATGTCTACTTCTCTTACTTTATCAATTTCATCTAAGAATAAAACTACTGTTCCTTTGTTTAATTCTTTTGCAGCTATGTCCATTAATTCATCTGTTCTTTTATTTTGGGTCCATTTGTATCCAATTTGATTACAAATTTCTAATAATATTTTATAGCTTGAATCTTTTTTCCAACAGTTTATGTATATTGCTTTGACATCTCCTGTTTTTTCTTCTAATTCTCTTTTTACAAATAATGCAGCTAAAGTTTTTCCTATTCCCGGTGCACCTTGTATGAATAAATTTCTTCCAGTTTTATTTTGAAGTAATGGTGCAATACATTCTGCGATAAATTGTTGTTGATTTTCTCTGAACGGAATTTGTTTTGGAACGTAATCATAATCTAACGCAATTTCATCTAAGAATAAGCTTTCATTGTCGTGTAAAATATTATCGAATAAACCCATAAAAATGATAAAAAGAAAGAAAGATATAAAACTTTCTAAAGTTCTTTAAGACCTTCATCTGCATTAGTTACGAATCTAAAGCCTACTCCAGACTTCATTAAGGCAGTGACTAAGGCCATATGTTCTTTTCCTGTGCCTGAAACGAAATTAACTGCAATTTCATCTTTTACTTTTTCTTTTATAATTCCAGTGATTTCATCTCTTAGTTCTTCCTCTGAAGCTGAAGAATTTACAACTATTAATTCAGTATTTTCTGCTGCTGTAAATTTTTCTTTTCCGAAATCATTTGTTAGTAAATAGATTTTATCCCAGCTTTCTGCGTTGATTAATCCAGTTACTTGTCCCCAAGTTCCTTTTCCTGTTGATAGGAATGCTATTAAATCTGTCATTTTAAGTTTGATTTTCTTTAGTTGTATTTAAGTTTTGTTGTTTTGGAGCTTGCCAGCTTGCCAAACATGCGGGTGAGATATATAAACATTTTTTCTCATAATTAGTATACGTCATGGAGGTGATGTTTAATGGTTAAATACTTACATTGGGAAGATTTTGTTGAGGAAGAATTGGAGATGAAGTTTTGGAAGTTAATACATAATAGCGCGATATGCCACATGAAAATATGAAAATGGGGGAATATAACTATTATGAGAAAGAATGTATAATCCGGCTAGAAGAGGAGGGAGACATAGATCCTTATGACGCTGGGTTCATGCATGGGTTTTTAGAAGCATAATAAGGTTTAAAAAACCTAAAATTTAACTTTTTTTATGAATATCTTAGCATTTACAGATCCGCACTTTGATGAGAGAATAAATCCTAAATTAATTTCTAAAGCAAAAAAGGCAGATGTTGTAGTTTGTGCTGGAGATTTTACTAATTTTGGAAGGAATTTTAATAATATAATAAAAGATTTTGATAAGTTTAACAAACCAACTATAGTTGTCCCGGGAAATCATGAAGAGGGAGAAGACTTTAAATTAATAACTGGTAAGCAAGTTAAATTTTTACACAAGAAAAGCATTATTATTGGAGACTATTTATTTTTTGGATATGGTTATGGTGGATTTTCTGAAAGATATAAAGATCTAGAAGAGTTAATCCCAAAATTAAAAGAAAAATCTAAAGGAAAGAAAGTTATTTTTGTTACACATCCTCCAATTTATGGAACTACAACGGATTATATTGATTGGGCAGGACATGTTGGAAATAAATCTGCTTTAAAATTAATAAAAGAAGTGAAACCAATGTTGGTTATTTGTGGACATATTGAAGAGAATTTTGGTCAAATAGATAATATAGGTAAAACTATAATAATTAATCCTGGAGATAAAGGGCAAATTTTAGAAGTTTAATTCTTATGTTTTGATATTGCCATTGCTGTGAATCCCAATCCCATTCCAATGAATAATCCTGCGGGAACATTTGATATTAAAAATCCAAATCCTAACCCCAAAAAAATTCCGGCTGGAACAAAAATTCCTGCCCTATCTTCTTTATTTTTTTTAGCCATGATGATTATTTATTTTTTGAATATATAAATATTACTGTAGAAATATACTTTGATAATTCATGAAAATTATTTTTTCTAGTTCTTCTTCTGTTAATTGTTTTATTTCTGCAATTTTTTTAATTGAATCTTTTATGAAAGCAGGTTCATTTGGTTCTTCTCTTGGAGAAAGATAAGGTGCATCTGTTTCTGTAAGTAATTTATTTAATGGTATTCTCTTTGCTAGTTTTCTAAATGTTTTATTTTTTGTTACTGAACATGGAACTGTAAAATAATAATTTAATTCTATTGCTTTGTCAGTTAATTCTTTATTTCCTGAAAAACAATGCATTATTACTTTTTTAGCATTATTTTCTTCTAAAAGTTTTAAAGTTTCTTCTTCTGCTTTTCTTGAATGGACTATTATTGGAATATCTAATTCTTTTGCTAAATTTATGAATTTTATTAGAACTTCTTTTTGTCTTTCTATATTTTCTACTCTAAAATTGTCTAAGCCTACTTCTCCAATTGCTACTGGGTTACTTTTTTTTATTAATTTAATTTCTTCATCTATTTCTTTGTCTGTTAAAGAAACTGCCTTATCTGGATACATCCCTAAAGCAGGTTTTACTTTATCGTATAATTTTGCTATTTCAAGAACTCTTTTATTTGATTTTGGTCCAGTTCCATTTGAGATTATTACTTTTACTTCTTCTTTATTTATTACTTCATCTAGATCTTTTTCTTTTTCTAGTAAATCTAAATGTGTGTGTACATCAATTAACATGTTATTTTAGAAGAAGAATTTGTTTTTAATTGTTTTGTTAAGCATTTACTCCAGTATTTTTTTCATAATGCGCTAATCTTCTTTTATAATAAAGACTGTCTGGATTAATATCTCTCCCATACTGTAAACATTCTGCATTTACTTTTAATTGTGCTAAGGTTGGTCTTTGTAATTTTCTGCTCTCGACTATTTCCTCTAATTCATTTCTTAAATCACTCGGTAATTTTTGGAACATAATTAAAAATAATCTAAAGAACTATTTAAAATTATTGGAATGGAGATGTAAAGTAACTCCACATTGCAGGCAATAGGAAAAATAACAAGAATAATAATAGCATTATACTTACTGTTGCAAATATTGTTTTTGCTGTTTTTTCATTTTTTACAACTGAACTTACTGCAATGAAAAACATTTGTCCACCATCTACAATTCCCAGAGGAAGCAAATTAACTAATCCAACCATTAAATTTGTTAAGAATAACCAGTAGATTAAGATTGAAAACCATGCGAATATTTGAACAGGGACTTTTCCAATACTTCCCAAAATTGATTGTTTTATTCCTGTTTTGTTTGCTAGATTTATTCCCATGTATCCATATTCTTTTCCATCTGGATGTTCAGTCAAAACTAAATTATAAGTATTATTTTCAGTTTGCAATGTAACTTTTTCAAATGGTTCTGTTTTATTCAGTTCATTAAATAATTGTTCTAAAGAATTTATTTCTACCCCATTAAAAGAAGTTATTACTTCATTTGTTCCTACTCCCGCTTCAAAGGCTGGAGAGTCATCAGAAATTCCTGCGATAATAACTCCTTGTTGTTCCATCATTGCACCAGAAAGTGGTGCAAATATTAATGATAAAATTAAGAAAAATACTCCTGCAAAAATAAAGTTTGAGAATGTTCCTGCAGACAATACAGCTAATTGTGCTTTTTTAGATTTCTTGCTCATTTGTTTTTCATCAGGTTCTACAAAAGCAGCAGGAATTATTGGAAGTAGAATTCCAAAGAAAGCAAATCCTGAAGATTTAACTTTTATATTGTACATTCTTGCGAAAATACCATGTGAAAATTCGTGAACTGTTGCTAAAATAAATATTGCAATTATCCAATGTATAAAAGAAAGTTGTGGCATTCCAGGAATTGTGGCGCCTGGCAATAATGGTGCAACTACTGCTTCCTTTTCTATAAAAAAATATTTGTAAACAGATAATAAGAATAGATATGTCATGGCCACCATTCCAACAAATCCTAAAGTTATTGAAGTGTAACTTAGCGCATTTTTATATTTCTTTAAACGTTCTGCAATGGAATCCATTTTTTTAAGACCCCATTTAGTTTTGTACATAATTAAATATAAGAAAGGAAATAATATTTTTTGTAATTCTATATTTTTTCTTTTGAAATATAATAAAAAAGTCATAACTAAAGCAAACAATATTAGCATTACATAATCTGTATTTGCGGCTATAAAAGCAGATATCACCATTTTAATTATTATTTAGCTTTTCTTGGAACTCTAAAAGCTTTTCCACCACATTTTTTACAAAGAATCTTTCCTTGCAATACTTTTTGTGTTGTAGATCTCTTTTTAGATTTGCACTTCTTGCATACGAAGACGTTTTTGAATAGTCTTGCTTGTGCTTCTTCAAATTTAGATGCCATTTTTATTTAGATCTTAGTACTTTTTTGCCTAAGATAATCCAATAGTTTACTTGGTCACCTTCTTTTACTTGGTCTTTTAAGTCTTCCGGTATATCCAAATCAAATGTTTCATAGGATTTCATATCCATTACATTTGCTTTATCTCCAGCAATAGACAATACTTGTGCAGTTTCCTTTTCAATTATTGGAACTTCTACTTTGTCATGTCCTGGGAAAACTTTAATGATCTTTGAACCATTTGTTATTGAGACAGCAGCTATTCTTGCTTTTGCATGCCCGTGTTTTCCAGTCTTAGAAATTTCTATAGATGTTACTTTGCAAGCCTTATCATCAAAGATAACAAAGCCACCAACTTTTAAACCACTTGCATGAACTAATTTTTTATCCATTATAAAAAAGAAAGAAAGCCATGTCTTTATAAAATTTTTGTTTATAATCTGGCTAAAGTTTTCATTACATCATCAATTTCCTTTTGTTGTTTCTTGGATCTTGACTTTTTTTTCTTTTCCATTAAAGTATCTGCTAATATTTTTTCCATGTATTTTAATCTAATAGTTGTTTCTGCTAATTCTTTAGAAACATTTCCCAATGCACACCAAAGTTGCGCTTCTCTTGGGTTCTTTGAAAGAATTAGTGCTTCTCTATTCGCTGAAGCTTGAGTTATTCTTCCTTCTACATGGTCTTTTATTACCGGATCTATTTCATTTCGCCAATTCATCTTACCATGGGGGAGTGGGAATGAACTTAAAAAGTTTTTTATTGTGTAATATCACAAATTTATTAAATGTAGTTTAACTTCTAAAAATATGGCAACACCCTACCTTGATGGAAATTCTTTATCTATTCGAACAGAATCATTATTAAAAAAATATCGAGGATTTAATGTTTCACTAGGAGAAGCGATTCAAATAATTGAATCAAATGATGAGCCATACATTATAAGAGATTTAGCTTCAAGACATTTTGAACATGCTAGGAAAGCAGGATTAGTTGCTTTAATTTCTACAATTCCTCCTGCTATTGGACTTTATGTGGCACAAGAAACTAGTAATGAAATAATTGCGCATATTTCTTCTTATTTAACAACAGTACCTCTTGTTTCTTCATTTCTTTCAATTATAGAAACCGGATCTGGCATTTGGAATAAAACTAGTGCTGGACTGATTGAATTTTTTGGAGATTAATCTAGAGTAAAATTTAAATAGTACTTCTAAACTCAAATTAAACATGGTAAAAATAAAGAAAGGCGATTTTGTTGAACTAGATTATACTGGCAAAGTTAAATTAATGGATAAAGTTTTTGATACAAGTAATGAAGAAGTTGCTAAATCCAATAATATTTATAATGAAAAAATGAAATATGGGCCGATTACTATTTGTGTTGGTGAAAAAAATGTTCTACAAGGATTGGATGATGAACTAGATGGTAAAGAAACTGGGAAGGATTATGAAATTGATATTGCTCCAGAAAAAGCATTTGGTAAAAAAGATCCTAAAAAAATGAAAATTGTTTCTATGAGTTTATTTAGAAAACAAAAAATGAACCCTTATCCTGGATTACAAATTAATGCTGATGGAATGATTGGGACAGTAAGAAGTGTTAGTGGAGGAAGAGTTAATTTGGATTTTAATCATCCTTTAGCAGGAAGAGATTTGGTTTATACTTTTAAAATTTTAAAGAAAGTTGAAGATTTAAAAGAAAAAGTTGATAGCGTTATGAAATTTGGGTTAGAAATGTTTGGCCCAGATATGTTTAAGAAAGAATTAACTGAAAATAATCTTAAAATTACTTCTAAAATCAAGATGCCGGAACAAATTGTGAAAACATTTTCTGATAAATTTAAAAAATTAGTTCCTGGGCTTGAAAAAGTTGAATTTATAGAGGAAAAACCTAAATAACCACTTTAGGATAATTAACTTTATAAATTAAATTGGATTCCCCTTTTTATGCTAGATTGTACAAATAGAGGGGGATTTTAAATGGATAGTATAATTCAAAATGTTCAAGAAAGGAACCCGGTTGTTTCTGATAGATTTGAAAGAAGA
>Ga0209249_1003635_pt1 | contig 10850 bp, 10 predicted proteins | sample SaaInlV_200m_DNA_4_FD_184653 | JGI IMG/M metagenome (GOLD analysis project Ga0209249, IMG submission 184653) | Marine microbial communities from expanding oxygen minimum zones in the Saanich Inlet - SI037_S3LV_200m_DNA (SPAdes) (version 2) | ecosystem: Environmental > Aquatic > Marine >...
ATCAAGGATGTAACAAAAAACAGTAACGGAAGCGTAATGTCATTAGATAAAATATTAAGAACCAAACCTATACCAATATAAAACAGTTTGACCCTCACCTCTATATTTGTAAGCCAATTGCGCCTTTGCGCAAAATGATCCATAACAACATGCTTTAATATTTCCATAATTATGTGTTTTTAGACAGGATAACAGGATGAACCAGATAGGCTAACTCCCTGTTTATCTGTTATTCTAAATTTTTAATTCTTCGCCTAATTTCAACTTTGCACAGGCTGGTTCAGTCTTGCCCGTCAGAATGACATTGTCGGGCTAGTAATCTGAACCCAAACGTTAGGTTCAATCAACATGATTGAACCTGCAGGGAATAATTGTTTTTCTTTGCGACCTTAGCGTCTTCTTGTCCTCGGCGCCTTTTGTCCGGGGAGCGGTGAAGATCCATTGTCTTTTCCCTCAATAAACAGTTTCCTGAAGTTGTAACCAATGACGATACCACCGACAAGACCAAAAAATGTGAAAACAAACAGCAGGAGATCTCCCTGGTCAGTATTGATATATGGATCCCTTGGTGGATGGCCATATTTTTCGGCATATTTCCCTACAATACTCACATCAATTCCCGTCCATTTTCCCTCTTCTTCAGACGATACTGTTTCCTCCGCCTCAATATTTTCTATTGCAGCAGGCATATCCAGCCCTGCCGCATACAAGATATGCGATTGTGCAAAACATAATATGAATACAAACGCAGTGAAACACTTTATCATAATAAAACGAATTTAAGGGTTGAGGAATTTCTCAATTATTGCTCTTTTATAACCCTCAGGTTGTATAAAATACTCGGACGAACTTTATATACATATGACAATGCAAAGCCAACGACAATGCCTTCAGCAATACAGAGAGGCCCCTGAGAAGTAGCCATGAACACAACAAAAATCTCCAGCATTGCCTTTGCGCTGTGCATCATGGCAACAGAGAATGATTCGTCCCCTTCAAATACCAAGAGTCCTAACCCTATAGAGGTTCCCATATAAGTGCACAGGTCAGAAACAACTCCGGCAATAAAGCCACACCAAAACAACTTAAGACCCATCCTCTGAGCCAACCTGAATGCAAAGTATCCTGAAAATGAACCGAGTACTCCCATTGAAAAGATATTAACGCCCAGAGTCGTAAGCCCTCCATGTGCAAGAAAAAGTGCCTGTATGAAAAGTGCAATTCCCGCTATAACAACGCTCACAAAAGGCCCTAACAAAACAGCACTCATTCCTGTTCCAGCCGGATGTGCAGTCGCCATTCCATTCAAACCTATCACCGGAATTGGAAAACATGAAAAAACGAATACTGCAGCCCCGACTAATCCCACTAATGGCAGAAAGCCAGGTACAACCTTTTTCTTCTTTTTCAGCCTGAACGTACCAATAACAACGAAAGGTATTACTAAAACAAACCAGAATATAACCCATTTTGGAGGCAATATACCTTCAGTAATATGCATTGCATACGCGACATGCGGCAACAGCAGAAGAGCAATAACAATAGATATGCCTAGTAATATTTTTTTCATTTCAATCAGTTTAGTCACAAAAAAAGCCCGTATCTTTTCATAGTAAAAAGGTACGGGCTATCCGATAAGTCTGCACACAAGTTAGCTTGCTGCTTATTATCAATATACCTTCACCTTCTTTACCATCGAAGATCGCGTGAAGCAGTTACAGGCAGGTCTTCTGACTATCGAATCATCCTACTCATTGCGCCTTCCCATACGCCTGTGGCGAACAGTGGCATTGCAATTTTCGTCATCGACTACAGCGGCGGGTCCGTTCCCTGTTCTTCCAGGGATTCCCTTTTAAATTCCGTCACTAACATCCAAGACGGAATGACCTGTATCCAAATTCTTAAATTGTTTAAGATCAGAACTACAAGGGGATAATTCTACTTTTAATATTTAAGCCTGTCAACTTAATCATATTCTCTCCAGTAAATAAGTTAATGATCATAGACAATGCCGAAGGTTTAAGGAGTTGGTCTTGATAGGAGATATTAACGTAACTATCTTTTCGCATATATGTTTATATATTGTAGTAAAACCTATCTAATAAACAATTAGTCTGGCAAGAAATCACCGATTTAGAAACTAAGCAGAATTAAAAATTTATCTGGAATCTCACTATAGAAACCACGGCATTGTCTGACGAAGAATCAGCCCCAGGATTAAAAATAGTCTGCAGCCCTGGCTGTATGGCAAGCCAGGGGAAGAGTTGTGTTCGGTATGTTAATTCCACGGCTGTTTCGTGACTATCCCTACTGTGAAAACTCAAACCATCAGATTCAACCACATCTTCTGCATCACGCTGATCTTCGCTTATCTGAGCATGTGCCACTGCCAGTCCTAAAATATCTTCCTCTCTGTGCGGGATTATCCCTTTATAATGAATGCCTCCGCCAATATAAAAACCCACTTCGTTCCTGTCATCCGGCACTCCACCTATCTGGAAGAAGGCACCCAACCCAGTGTCACCTTCGCCCGGAAGAAACATCTGGTCGGCAATAAAATAAACCCCGTAATTGCCATCATGCACAATAGCATTATCGTTTTCATCCGTGTCACGAACATCATCAAATTCATCAGTGTGATACCACCATCCGAACTTATACGTTCCGGGCATTGTCCGGCTCTCTTCCTGGTCACCAAAATGATATCCTAATTCAAAAAAGTTTAAAAAACCTTCTTTACTGTCCAGTTTTATGTGCGTTCCACAATCGTTCTTGCCCGGAACACCATCTGATATTTCTGCCATGAAATAGAGGTTTTTCGTGGGTTCCCACTTCATTCTGGCACCAAGAGCAGCTATGGGAAAATTAGCCACAGGAATATTATTTGAGATTTCACTATTAAAACCAAAGGAAGAGTGTAAAAAGAGTAATCCGTACTCGGATATATTAAACTCACTATTCAAATCATGCTGTCCTATTAACATAGACAAATCTGTGCCATACAGGTCAAAAGAGTGTTCATACCAGAATTCGTACAACTTTGTCCCCTTTTCAGACTCAAAGTTGTCAGCTACCTGCAAATCGCCTATATAGTCTTCTGATGGGTTAGCGCCATGGTGGTTAAAAGAGTGCACGTGAAACATCCCACTCTTCCATAAACCTGCCTTTTCCGTATCAAGCTCAACTAACAAGTCGGTATTTGAAAGATAGCTTATAGAGGTATCAATACCGGAACCGGCTCTCTTTAACCCACCTGAATGGTTGGTTACAAAGTCAGATGTATAGACCAGATCAAACGAGAAACCCTTGCCTTCAAGTAGGCTCCTTTGTTTAAAATCAAAGAGATGCTCATGCTCAAAAAAGCGAGGATCAGATACAACTGTTGAGTGAGCTTTACCGAATAAATCATCAAGAGATTTTCTTTCTTCAGCACAAATATCCTTACCAAATCTTCCATCTATTACCGTAGCAATAGTTAAATTTAAAAAAAACACAATTAAGGATAAGCGCAGTAAATAATGTGCATATCTCATATGAACCTCCTTTTCCCCTCGGAAAAAAGTGTTAGAAAAGACGTGTAAGACAGGTCTCCTGGCTTTCGGATCATTCTGGATTCTGCACCTTCCCATCCGCCGGAAGCGGACAGTGGTATTTTGCAGATTTCGTCACCGATTACAGTTGCGGGGCAGCTCCCGTTAACCGAGTTTCAGCTCGGCGGGGATTCCCTTAAATCTCACACACAGTAAAAATTTAAAATAAATAGGACACAGATTCTCACAGATAAATACGAAATCATGATGGAAGGCTAAAGCCTTCCGCTACAGTCAGTTTGTTTTTATCCTGAAGGTTGAAAATAAAAAAAGCCCGAATCTTCGATGTGAAGATTCGGGCTTTATATTGTCCAATTGTCAATAAACGTATCCTGCCTCCACCTTCTTTACCTTCGAAGAGTTATTGTGAAGTATTTACGGGTAGGTCTTCTGACTATCGGGTCATCCTAATGACTGCGCCTTCCCACCCCGGTCAAAGCCGGGAGAAGTGGCCTGTTATCACGAAACAGTTCGTGATATGCAGTCTCAGTAGCCGATTACAGCGGCGGGTCCGTGCCCTTTAAGGGACTTCCCTATTATGTCGCTACCAGCAGTAAGTTGCTGTTCGCGAACGCCCGTAAACAAACTTTAGAATTTTCAAAGTACAGTAATCAATCTAAAATTGACTATGCTTTCGAATATAATGACATGAAAGTTATTGTCAAGAAGAAACTGTTTAAACACTTTCCAGCATTTCCTTATGTAATGCGAGTATAACTACTTATGCAATATCGTGTTATCTAAAAACACTCCAGAGTCTTTAAAAATTTTACTGTATAAAAAAGCTTGACAATTAATAAGGATTATCTATATTAATCTAGCTAATAATCTTATATTTGCGAGAAAAATCGTGTCGGTTTTTTGTTAGTAAAGAATCAAGCATAATTATTTTTTTATAAAAGGAGGAAGTAAATGAAGGCTACAATAGATGCTGATGAGTGTACTGGTTGTGAACTCTGTGTAACAACATGTTCGGAAGTTTTTGACATGGAAGATGACGTCGCTGTTGTGAAGGGTGATTCCGTTCCCGGTGGTGCAGAGGAAGACTGTAGACAGGCAGCAGAAGAGTGTCCTGTTGAATGCATAACTATTGACGATTAATTTCTTGCAAAGTACAGACCTAGGCGGGAAGGTACTATGACAAGTATAAAATACGATAAGGAGAACTGCACGGGTAGGAATTGTAAAACAACTCTTACTGGCGTTCTCCTTATTTTATTTCTCCACCTTTTCTAACGTATCCCGATTTTCTTTTGACAGCTCTGCATTATAAAAATCATCATCTTCCGGCAGTGACAGATACGAATTAGAAGTATAATCAATTCCAATCCTTACATTGTCTGTCTGACACTCAAGTAAATGCCCTCCAGCCTTTTTATCTTCAGTAATAAAGTGAAAATGATAACCGGGAACATTTATTCCTTTCATATAATCTGGAAACCAGGACCCCACTAACGTACCCTTTACATCATGAAACTCAAATATTGGTTGGTTCTTTACTATTTCAACAAGCGGTGGATACGGTTTATTCTGCCTGGGAACACTCCTTGTCTTGATATACTCAAATGCCCCTTCAATTTTGAATGCGTAAAAGATATTTTCTGTCGGCAACATACTGTCCAAAAATAGCTTTAGCTGCTTATAGTTTACTGACTTGTCTATTTCCTTTGTTTCGTCTGATTCGAAGAAAGTAACCACGGCAAACGGGGTTTTCATTAAATCGTCAACAGGATAAGCGATTCCGTCCGCTTTAATTTGATAAAACACCCCATCTAATCCAATCATTTCGCCATCAAGGTTGTTAAACGTTCCCAAGCCAAGATCGCCATGTCTCCTTAATTCCCCAAATGTCACATTCCCATCATAGATCTCATCCAACAGAGCGTTTATAGTTGACGTCTGATATAAGACTTCCTCGTTTTTTTGTGCGAATGAACATCCGCATGTGAGTATTACCAGAATTGTGACTGACAAAAAATGTCGCATATTTATTTAGTACAGAAATGAGAATACAGGCAACTCATGCAATTTAGATTACAATAACTTTTCAGCAATCTGAACTGCGTTAAGTGCCGCACCTTTCAGTAAATTATCGCTTACGACCCACATGTTTAGTCCGTTCTCGACAGAGCTATCTTCCCGTATTCTTCCCACAAAAGTATCGTCTTTGCCGACGGCATCTGTTGCCAATGGATACAACTGCTTTGAAGGATCATCAAGGACGACAATGCCTTCCGCCTTACTCAATAAGTCTCTGGCCTGGTCAGCACTATACGGTACCTCTGTTTCTATGTTAACCGACTCACTGTGGCCCCTGAATACCGGTACCCTCACGGTAGTTGTTGTTATGCGGAATGAGCTGTCCTCCAGGATTTTCTTTGTTTCATTAATCATCTTCATCTCTTCATCTGTATAACCGTTTTCCAGAAATGCATCACTCTGAGGTAATTGAGGAAGGGCATTAAATGCTATCTGATGAGGAAATATGGTGCGATTAAATCCTTCACTCTTTTCAGAAAGTATATGCTCGGTCTCCTTCTTTAATTCCACCAGGGCACTGTAGCCGGCTCCGGATACTGCCTGATAAGTTGAAACTACCACTCTCTTGATTTTTACCGCATCGTGTATTGGCTTTAAAACTAAAACAAGTTGTATAGTTGAACAATTTGGATTTGCAATCACACCATTATGTTCCGAAATCCTGTTTGCGTTTACTTCCGGTACAACCAGCGGTACGTCTTCGTCCATTCTGAAGGCACTGGTGTTGTCCACGACAACACAATTCTTCTCAATAGCATAAGGCACAAATTCCTTGCTTATACCACCTCCTGCACTGAAGAGTCCAATGTTCATCCCGTCAAATGAATCAGCCGTTAATTCCTGTACCTGCACCTCTTTTCCACGAAAGAGTACGCTCTTTCCTGCCGAACGGCTTGAAGCGAGCGGTCTTAATTCATCAATAGGAAAATCTCTTCTTTCAAGCACCCTGAGCATCTCTGTTCCTACAGCTCCTGTGACTCCTACTACTGCAACATTAACTCCCATATTCTTCACTCCTTTTATATTAAATCGTAAATCTGAAACCGTAATTATTAAATTAATCTATGTTCTCAGTAGCCAAACCTTTGCTACATTATTTAGCCCTGATTAAAATATCGTCACTGATATTCAACTTGTTCCTTGCTTCATGAATCTCAGACAGAAATCTCCTGGCATCTTCCGGATAACCGGCAGTTGGCTTTATGTCCTGTATTTTTTCCTGCCAGAACGAATTGAATAATTTTATAAATAGTTCACGGATGTACTTACTGAACATCGAAGCAAGTGCCGTTGGAAAATACTTTGAGTCTGCGCCTACAATAAAAGAGACATCAATCTTTTTACTTTCATTCTTAATACTGTAGGTTGACAAAGGGTTTCCTTCTACAATTGAATCTATATTACATCCCTCAAAATTCTGTGCTAGCAATTCTTTATAGTAGTTTCTTCCCCCGTGTTTATCTATTAAAACTTTCGGTTCGTGCGTCCCGTAGTATTCGAAAATTTCTTTAAGATGCGTTACACAATCATTGAAAAGGAGTAAAGACTTGTTACCAAGAATCTCAAGTTGATTGTTTATCTCGGACACACACAGAAACCGGCTTTTTATGTCAAGTATGCGTACATCCCGCAAGTTTGCCGTATCATTGAAAACATCCGCATAATTCATGATCGCAGATACATTTGAAGCAACTGGCAGATCAAGATCTTTTCCCTGATACCATGGATATTTTTCCAGAACACCTTCATCACATCCTGACAATAGTTTCAGTAAATCAGTAAATTTTGTTACCGGGCCATTTGTGTGCCATACAAAAGACAAAACTGCCTCTTCCAGCATTTTTAATCCGGTTTTTTGCTGGTATAATTTTTTACTATCACCAACAATTATACGATTTCCACGTTTTTGGATTTTTTCAGAAACCGCGTCCTTCAGGAGGTGCCAGATGTTTGTTTCCTGGTGATATCCATCAGGTATTTCCATTACGACCTTTGAGAGAACAAACGGGCCTAATGTGGGGCCATAACCGGCTTCATCAATACCAGCAATTATTGGCATTTTCTTAAAAAAAAGGTAAAAATGGTATAAACTCTAGAGTACTTCAGAATTATAACGAGTGGGCTCAGAGTGTCAAGAAGCCATTTTATACCATGAATTCTCGCAAATTTATTGAGAATAGAACGCTCTATAGGGGCAGAATCAGGCTCTCATATACAAAATTACAAATGATTGTCATTGTGGATTTTAATGGTAGCCCTAGAAGAAATGCTTTTTTGAAAAGGAAACTCAAATAACATGGTACATAAAGATATTACAGGTTTACCAGACGGAAAGTCAGGCAGGTAGGATTTCGCCTGGATGTGAACGCTCGCCTGTTTGCTATTAGTTCAAAACTCCAGGATAGCTTTATTATTCAATACATTTATTACTAAGCAAGTTTCTTTAAACAGATCGAATATGTATCAAGACCGTATCTAAGTAAGCTGTAAATTTATCTCTGATAGTTGCTTTGTATTCTTGTAAAGCTCAATCCACTCAGGCAATTTATCTGTCAGACCAAGTTCTTTTAAATACGACATATCAATATCTGGAAAAGAAGTCTCAGAAGAACAATTTCCTTGAGTCGTCATTGCATTTGCTATATGCACAGCAGTTAATGCATTAAACCCGGTTGTCTTGTCTTCCACTGACTGGAGTTCAGGATCAACATCTTTTGATCCTGTTTCACCTGAATCTTCCTGAGCAGACTCATCTGACGTAGCAAACATACTCTCTATCAACCTTGACGGGCGGTGGTGAAAGGCAACCACTTCAACCACATTACGGGGAAGACCCCAAAGCCCTAAAAGATAAGCACCCAGTTCTGAATGAGAAGCACCCATAACGGTATACTCAGCCTCTGCAAAACTACAACCGGTTGTTTCAGTAAGTTCCATCACTTTATTGTACTGTCTAGGCACTTTCAACAATATCAATTTTCCTATGTCATGCAGCATCCCGGCGATCATTGCCTCTTCAACTACTTTTCTATCAGCCTCTTCAGCGCGAGCAATATCTGCGGCAAGCCTTCCTGTCCTCAAACTGTGCCTCCACATTTTCAACAATGAAAATCCACATGATTCGGCATCTTTTGAAATGGAAGAAAACACATGAAGAGAAAGCACAAGTGATTTCAGAGACTCTATACCTACAAAAACGGCCGCTTGCTGCGGATCAGTAATTTTCAACGGAAGAGCAAAAAAGGAAGAATTAACCAGCTGTAAGATTTTGGCAGACATTGATACGTCCTGTGAAATGAGATGACCTACCTTTTTCAGGGAAGGTTCGGTAGATTGCATTTCTGATACAATCAAATTATATAAAACTGGAACACTGGGCAGATTTCTTATCCCTGCTACAATTTTTTTTAGTTTATCGTCCCTAAGCAGATCTCTAAGTTTACATGTCCGCTCAATAGTATTTTTCATTGTCTCTGCACAACAGGGCTTCATCAAAAATTGGTGTACAGCCATGGTTGACTTCAAAACCTCTTCCGGATCAGAAAGCTCTGAATGGATGATGCGAACTGTTTCTGGATAGCGTTCACTGACAATGCCAAGTAATTCTATACCATCCATTCCCTGTATGGAGATATCTGGCACAACGACATCAAAGGCAGTTCTGGACATGATATCCAGAACCTCATCTCCTGTCGCAACAACTTTCATCTCCCATTCAGGACACATTGGTTCAAGTGTTTTTTGTAATTCCCGGGCCGCACTCTGATCACTATCTACAAATAGAACCCTTCTCATCACACACCTTTCACTAAAAAAAATTCTTGCACGGGTAAAAGGCAAATTCTGCCGTATACAAAATATACGTATTATATGTATACCTGTTTCTTACTTTTCGGTAGAAAGAGTGAAAAGATTAGAGAAAAATAACAATAAATACTATAGTTTATCGAAAGGATAAAAAAACTTTCAAAATGGATATTCTTAAGTCGCGATTATGATTGACTTTTGGCAAAATGTATAGGTAGTTGCAATGATTTGGCAAGGTTGTTTTTGCATTTAATGAAATAGAGAAACAAAACAATGCAACCCTGCCCATTCAATTCTCCTTGACAAAAAAATGGTCTAAAATATAATGGCTTAACACTTTACAATATAACGTAGTTTCCAATGAAGACAGAAGTGACGGAAATACCTGAAGTTTTTAGTAATCAAAAGGTTATAGTAAAACGCGTTATTTTAAATAAGGATAATTATAGCGGTATTATTTAAGGGTATAAATATGGAAAAAATAGAGGGTAAGGTAGCCAAAATACTCGATGAGTACAGTATAGTGATTAATGTCGGTAGAGATAACGATGTTGTAAATGGGATGGTATTTGCCGTCTTCGTACAGAGTGATGAGGAGGTCAAAGATCCAGACAGTGGCGAAGCCCTGGGAAAACTGGAAAATATCAAGGAGCATGTCTTTGTAGCTCATGTACAGGACAAATTCTCAACCTGTGTTGCCGGAGAAAAGGACTCGTCATGCGAACACGAATCTCAGGGCGCACAGACACTCAGCGGGGCCATGATGGCCGAATCCATGACAGGAATGCCCGGAAGCAACAAGCTCAGTAATCAGAAACTGAATGTTAACAACTCTCAGATAACCGGCATTCCACAGTTGGGCCCGATATCAGTCGGCGATATAGTACGAGCTGTTGAGGTCGGTGGATAGTCTAGAAGGTGACAATTTATGTTTAAAAAGAGCAAGAAACTGTTAACTTTGATACTATGTAACTCATGGCTTTAGCCTTGAGCCACTCTAAAATGCAAAACAAATGAAAACTAATTAATCCCAGTTAACTATGAAAACATTAAGATCACAGGAAGGTAACATCACGCAGGAAATAGAAAGGCTCAAGCAGGGAATGAGCATATTTGCTGATACTGTTACCAAAGGAATGGAAGCTAAAACGAAAGAGGTCTTTGGTGAACCGTTGTCTCCATCTGAGAGTGCCAGACGAGTAATTAATGACGTAATAGAAAAGGGTGATGAGGCCCTGAAATATTATTCAGAAAAGTTTGAAGGTGTAAGCCTGTCCACGGAAAATATTAAAATTAAGACTTCTGAAATTGAGGATGCTTACAATAAAGTATCTCCGGAATTAATAAGCGCGATAAAAAATGCAAAGGAAAATATTCGGAAGTTTCAAGAACACATTTGCATACAAGAGCCTG
>Ga0209249_1003636_pt1 | contig 10838 bp, 6 predicted proteins | sample SaaInlV_200m_DNA_4_FD_184653 | JGI IMG/M metagenome (GOLD analysis project Ga0209249, IMG submission 184653) | Marine microbial communities from expanding oxygen minimum zones in the Saanich Inlet - SI037_S3LV_200m_DNA (SPAdes) (version 2) | ecosystem: Environmental > Aquatic > Marine >...
TCGATACAGTATGTGTATGAATTTTAGGGGTGGTGTTCGCCACCGCGTTTGCAATCGTTACCTTCTTACTAACACCGGAGTCATTAACTACAAGCTCTTCAGCTCCATCAGGTGTTGATAATGAAGGCAATTCACTAATTTTTCTTTGTGCCATTTATTTCTCCAATATTGTTATATCTATTTATATGTATTTATCTAATTTATTTTAGATAAAATACTATTGACAGTAGCTTTTAATTGATTCAGTTCTCGTTTAAGATTTCTTATTTCACTATCTTTCTCGGCAACATTTGAATCATTAATAGCCATTCTTTTCTTTTGTTCTTGATGTTCAAGATAAGCTTTATTGGAGCTTATCAATGAACCACTTCTAGCATCTTTAGTTATATTGGGGTTACCCTCTACTTTAAGTCTCATTAACTTACAGCGATTGCCCTAAAGTCTCTTATCTTAGGTGTGAACGCCAGGTTCTGAGTAGTAAATACTAATTTTATCGCAAATATTTCATATGGGTCTTCAACTGGATCTAATGGAGCAAATTCATATTCCTGCCACCCGGCGGTATTTGTAGTACTCGATTGACCTAATGATTTAACTTTAGTTGTGCTCACCTCTTTTATCATTGGTAGATAATCAATAGGTGATTCTTCATCTAAACCAGAATCAACTCCGGCCTGTTGTGAACCAATATCTGAAGTAATACTGTTTGATTTAATCTGAGTCAATTGAATTAGAGTCCAATGATCCGACCAAGGTGGTACTGTACTCACGCCAGGTTCAATACCTGCGGTTGCGTCCACGATACATACATAGAATGTATTTGCCGCGGTTTTTACTATATCACCTTTAATATAAGTATCAACAACATCCCAAGCAACTGAGCTTGTGAGATCAACCATTGAAATATATCCACCAAACTTAATTTGTGGTGTATCGTCAATATTCTGTAGGTACAACCGTTCTTCATTAGACACTCCAGCATCTCTAGAACGTGTAGCATAAGCTTTTGTTCCAGGTGCTGTGCCCGCGGCCGGGAAGCTATTATAGAAATAAATGTATGATTTTTCCCAAGTATTCGCTAAATAAGCCGATGTATCGATTGTAATTCTTCGTTTGATTGCAGATCCTGTAGTATAATAACCAGTAACATCAGTACCTTGTTCAAGATTTATAGTTGCATAAACCTTTAAGTCTTCGGCAGGATTATCCAGTGTTACACGTTTTGTGTAATATGCACCAAGATGAATTGATGGTGATTCAATAGACCAAGTACCAGCCAGTGCATCACATTCAACCTTTGTACCAATTTCTGGTAAAGCATTACCACCCAATGTACATTTATAACCCGTTGTACCCACATTACTTACCGCAACTACACCAACTCTGTTTAAATTAATCATTGGTGATACATTATCCGAGGTTGATTTAATTTTAGCCTTCATCCAAATAGGTTGAGCCGCAGAAGGTGCTGCGTTAGTTCCATCGAGTGTTACTACATTATCAAAGTTCTTGTTGGAGTAGTTATCAATCGACATCCAATCAGTACCTAATTCATTAGAACCTTCTTTGAATTCAATCTCCCAATTTAAAGAAGTATTATTCATCTCTAGTAATTCAGCCGTTGGCATGATGGTAGTAACATCTTTAGTTCCAATGAAGCTTTCATTGAATAGATTTACAGTACCTTCCTGTTGACTGAACTTAGCTCTATTAATATTGAATGTAATATCATATTCTTGCTCTGCAGTCCAAGTAGATTGGTTCTGAGATTTAAACATAGAACCAATATAAGGTGGTTTAGAAATTCTAGCACCCTTAGTACCGGTCGCATCAATTGATCTTTCACCTAATTTAGCGGTGAATACTTCATATTCATTATTACCAGAACCGAGTACAAAACAATACTCTGTATTATTCTGAAGATATACCGGGTTACTGAATGTAAATGTTGTTGTTGGCCCTGGTCCAGTCGCTGTCATCGCGTGGAAGTCAGCAACAGTTAATGGGACATTTTCCATTTCTTGTTGAGTAACAATCTGTGTAGGTGTCATAGATACTTCAGAGTATGGAAGTATTATAGTGCCAGGGAAGCCGTTAACCATCTCTTGAATTCTTAACCAGCAATGACGATTATCGGTTGCAATAGTTTTGAATTTAACATCAATTGATGTCACGTATGTTCCACCCTCCATACCAGATACAAAGAATGATTGTGCTAATGGGTCGCCCGAATTAGTCGGTGGAGCTGGTGGGTTTTGATATCTAATACATACGGTAGGTGATCCATTGAAATTATCTGGACTGATACCTAAAGATGGCGAACCATAACAGTAAGAAACACCACCCTGTTGAGTTACTTCAGAAGCGGAAGGTGCAATAAATACCGTCGCTGTATCACCGGCTTGAACAGTGTATGTTCTAGTATCCATTGTATCCGTTCTAGTAACCTCACCTGTTTGAGAGCCATTACAATTATTTTTAATATATCTACCACCAGTAGCCGATAATGCACCACCATTGGTAAATGCGGAAGAACCACCCGATGGTGTGAATGTTGATGTGTCGGAACCACAATAGAATGTATTTCCGATAGGGCCACATGTTGAACAACCATCATGGTGACAACCGAGACTTGGTCGAACCATACTGTTGCCAGATACTGTGACTGTGACTATACCATCGCTTGGAGCTGTCCAAGTGGATGTAATGCCAGGTAATGTAGGACTTCCCGTATTACCACCAGTACTTGCTGTATAACCAGCCGCACCACCACATAATCCTGAACCACCACCCATCATGGCAGCACTAATCTCTGGTTGCGGTTGAGGTGAACCACCACCCGTTGCACGAGTAACTGATGTTGTTTGATTAGCCTCCTGCCTCGTTTCTTCCACAATTCTAGTTTCCTGTGTTAGGAAAGTAACTGAAGCAACGGTTCTTTCTTTATTTTGAATTAAACCATTCGCTTCAAAATCTCTACTAGCCGATGTGGTTGGTGAAGAGTCTCTATCAATTAATGTGAATGTTCTACGACCAGTTTTAAATGTAGCGGCCGGGACAGTAAATACCCCCGTAACTTCACCTGCACTATCCGATAATAAACCGGTTGAGTGGGCGGATACATCAACATCATCAAATTTAGAAATGAATGTTGTATTTGGCTTTAAACCAGTCGCTGTATATGAAATAGCGATTGATCTCATAAATGCAGAAAAAGAAACATCAGTAACACGATCACCCATTTCACGAGTAATAGTCTCTGGTACCGTTCTAGAACTTATGCCAGATCTTGTAGATTCTCTAGAGGTTGTAGTGTTTGTTCTAATTGATAGAGGGCCACCATCACCATTACCGCCAATGCCTTCAATATTTTGTGTTGTAGTGCTTGTGCCAGTAATACGAGTCTCCCATGAACCCCATTCAGTGCTCCAACCAGATGGTTGTTTCCAGTTATCACTGTTACCGGCAAAATTCACTAATAGATCAGGGGCAGTATCTGTATCAACCCATTGATCTGAATCAGGGCTTAATATAATATTACCGTCATAGTAGAATATTTCATAAGGTGTAATATTCGTAATGTTTGAAGCCAGTGGTTGAGAGATAAGACCAGTCTCTTCATAATATAGTGTTACAATATTAGGGTGGTACTTAACATTATTATCTTCCTCTGATCCAACAATACTCGTTGGTGCGGGTTCCATACTAATGAAGTTTTGAGTAAATGGTAGTCGCGCTTCTTGATTTTTAGGGTCTACCGCAACCCAGTAATCTGGATTATCTGTATCACCAACACCATGACCTGTAAATTTATCGGTAATAATACCGTTCTTAAATCTATTTAGACCATTCGCGTCTTTAATTTCAATATCAATCGCGTCAGATTCAAGTATACTTAATGATGTGTAGTATTCTAAATTATCGATTCGTTTTTCCAACCTACCAATATCGCGCATTGTATATCTTTTATTTTCAATATACTTAGTTGTAATTTCCGATACATTAAAGATATATGCTGGTATGTATAATTCATACACGGACATAACGCCTTCAATATCATTGGGTGTATACGGATTCAAATCAGCGACACCTTTATTAACACCAAAAGTACCGGCAGAATCAATATAAACTTTATCAATTCTTGGTATGTAGTAATCATAGTCTACGTATAGAATAGAGTCTGATTGAGGAATCATTGTATCACCAGAACTTAATCTGTTGATCGCTGGTCTAAAGTCTAATGAATCTCTTAAACTAACTTTATCACCGGATAATTCTTTATTATAATCTAAAATGCTCTCATATGTAGGGTAACTATCAACGGAGAAATATGCACCGGCCGAGCCATGAACATAATAATCATATGTGACAGTGTATGTTTGATTAACCCAAGATGAACCTGTATATGTTACATAACCATAATCATAGATATGATCTTTTTGGCCGGTGTTCAACACGAAGTCCGATGTATAGACTAAACCATCCAAACCAATAATGCTCGTTATTGCAACTGCATCAACATTGGATAATAAAATTTGTGGATATGGTACATTCCCATCAATGGCAGTCAATGGTGTGTCGGTAGAAGATGTTAATGTCTTGCTCTTCGCATTCATTTGCGATACCGCCATTACGGTGTATACATCAATTTGTTGTACAGCATGTGCATTAGGCACGGTAATAATTATTGTATCTGTACCTAAACCAGCGACGGAATAATCAGCTACTGCTAAAACCGTGCTATTGGTTGTTTTATCTATAATAAAATCTATAGAGGTTAAACCTTTATAGTTAGAACCAGATGATACTGTAAATGTATCACCAACTCGTGTGATTGAATTGAATGCTTTTGTTGTAGTAAAATGAGTTTCATCAGGTACCACAGCCTTTAATGCATAATCCGCCGTTTCATATATTAATGTATCATTACTACCAGCAGTACCGGAAATTACACCATTATTATTTGATTGTGTAATGTTAGCATATACAGTATTTGTGTTTAATTTTGAACGAACCGATTTAACAGAACGTGTTAATGCCTGTTGGTCGGTGAATTTGTGAATCATCATAATACGATCTGAAAAATCCAATGACTTAATTCTAGATTCGCCAATGACTGACCCAGCACCATCAAGATCCGACATTAATTCAATCTCTTCGTTATTATTTACATCAAAGTTCCAATACTTATTGGCATCATCCAATAGAGTGAAGTATGGACCTAAAGTTTTAATGAGAGACGCGTTGTTCTTTCTTTCAAATTCTCTAGTCTTATCGGCAAATACATATATTGGAGCAATAGTTTCCTGTTCAAACCCATAAACATAGGCCTTACCTGGATCTATCTTAACAACAAATGTAGCATCATCATCCGATGAATCGAACGGACTAGCCTCAAGTATTGAAGCTTCAAATTGTCTTACGGTATAATTACCACTTTCATCGAATGTTCTACGAGCCAGTGTATCTTGCAATATTGCATTATCGGTACGTGATACCTTGCGCTCTACAATACCATTCCTCATATATAGAAGATTGATAAATTCAGTACCAGAAGCGGCGGTGGTATGATCAGTCTCAGTAATAAGCACTAATGATACTTTATATCTATCAGCACCTGGTGCACTTGCGTTAAAGAATCCATGAGCAGGATCTAGCATAGAATCATCATCATTCGATGTCACAATCAATTGCTGTACATCAAAACCTATCGATTCTGTAGGATCTGTAAAGAATGGGTCAACGATGATTTTCTGTGAATATACAGGAACAAAATTACCATCAATATAGTAAATGCCAGCATCGACATAACCAAATGTTGCGAAATTACCAACAGCATCATTAAGATTAATCGCTGCAGATAATGGTGGCTTACCAGCCGGGGTATCATCATCGGTGGTATTAATAGTTTCACCATTAACAAAATCTGTTGTGTTTAATGTAATATAGATTATATTACTATTCACTGGATCTGGATGATATTCTTCTACCAAAGCAGTAGCACCAGAAGATGCACCTAAAATAGCACGACCTTTAAGACTTGTTATATTATAACCAGTTTCTACTAAGTCATACGCAGATAATGTAATGTACTGTTTTGTATTATTAATACGTACATCGCCACCAATTACAGGTGTGCCATCCGCTAAGAAGTGATCGGCCGCTTTTCCTAATTGTGATTGTAAAATACTTTGAATTTGTGTTAATTCTCTTGCTTGTACTGCACGACCAGGTTGAAAAAGAATCTTTAAAAAATTCTTAGTATCATCGAAATCATCATAATACGGAGATATGTTAAAATTTCCATCTGTTGCTGTAGTCATGTTATATTCCTAATATTGTAATATTAATCTAATATCTTCTTGTTGTTCACTAGATCGCATTACTGGTAATTTATTTTCAATGAAGATTAAGTTTCCAGTATCTGTTATGGATAAATCCGCCGATGCATAATTATTATTTACACAAATATCATCATTAACATCTCTTGGTGAATCTACAAGAAAAACTATTCTGAAATCATCATCATCTGGTATACCTGTATCTGTACCAGATAAAAAGATTCTTATCATTAAATTCGTCGAACTTACTTTCTTTGGTGCATCGGCTGGATTAATACCATATATATCCTGTTCTACATATCCAGGTTGCCCTTCAGAATATAGACCGTACGATACAGGCTGCCAATCATCATTCACAAATGTCGCTATCTCATTAACATTTAGAATCCAAAGGTATTCCCAAGTATAATTACCAAACGTTAATTGATCGCCGGGATTAACCGGTAATCCCAAAGGCTCAGAATTAGATGCGGTTGGTACCCATACACTGTTTAGTTGAGCTTCACAAGTAGTTCTTGTTGTATAATTAGAATCAGAAGAAGCATTAATATAACACGTACCAGTGCTTGGCTCTCCTGTACATAAATAAACTCTACCTTCACTATTTCGTACGATTGATTTATAAGAATCTGTACTAGTGAAAGATTTTTTAACTGAGTTGGGGTTAATTCCTATGAATGACCATTTGTCACCATTCTCATATGTTACTTCTCTTACAACTGGTATAAGATCATCTGGATTCAATCGCTTAAGCGCGACAATCTCGGTCCATAATGTATCAATGGCAGCATCAGTTTCCGTTGGTGTGGGTACTGTAAAGCCTGGATCAGTTTCAATTCTACCAGCACCATCTGTAGGCCATGCGTTATTTTTCGCAACACCCATATATAGAGTTTTGTAATGTGTCTCACCTGGATCATTTGCAAAACCAGCAATAAAGTTGGTCATGGTAGTGATTCTGAAGTCTTCTGTAATTATAGCCGGCATGTTTATATTTATATAGTTTTATCCAATAATTCTTGAGTATTGTGGTGTAGGTCTAGTTGTAAGAATAAATCCGTCATGTGTACATATACCCTCTCTCCAATCCTCCGCAACAGTTCTAGCATTCAATGGGTGGGAGTTAATCAATGATGCGTCAATATTAAGCTGAACATTCGTAGTACCCATCATACTATTGACGGTGAATGTACCATTGCCCGTCCTACCGATTGTAATGGTTTGGTTATTGAGAATATATGTATCTACACCATTCTCTAATGTAAGATAATCTCCATTCTCACATATGATATCTCCCCACATAAACTCCGCGGGTTCAACATTCGCTCTACCACCAACATTCCTGCCCTGATATTCTAATGTATATAGACCATCCTCTGAGATTAGGTCATCGTCATTCTCTAATTGAATGTCCGCCACTGTACCCACCGTTACCATCGGCACACCATATAATTGTCTTACTCCAACGCCTGTAAAATTAGCGCTTGTATTAAATGCGAATGCACCATCTTGATGATAATCAAATCTAATTTCAGAGGGTGGTAGACTCGGCATCGCAGGAATATCTGTGTGCCATAACAATCTACCAAACATCTTAGTACCCACGGGGTGTAAATATTCTGTTACCGAATCTTTATAGAAGTTTGTAGATACACCACTCTCAATTTCATATGAGAAGTCTTGATAATAATGATTATCCTGCATCTTCATATCAGAAGATGGGTGGCCATCGGTATTTAGATAATACCCATCACCTTCTATTACACCAGCGGAGGTTATTACGAGAGTATCGCTCACACCACAACCTCAATAGTTTCATTCTGTATAAATTCACCCACAATAGCCTCTACTGGTAATCTACCAGTCGCTATTACATTGCCAGGATCTGTACCCTCTTCTACTTCAACAAATGCTGTAGCACCAGATGTAAGGCCTCTTATCTTCTTATTGAAGAATTTTGCAATATCGCTAGACACTCCGTTGAATTCAATATATTTTGGCACATACCATTTACCATCCGATGTTTTTAATATAAATTCTTTAGGATATCTTAATTTAATTCCCTCATCAAATTGAGCTCTAAAAAAGAATTTATATGCGTCTTCGCCGCCCTTCTTTTTATATATTTCTCGCAATTGTTTGATGAGGAAATCATCTTGTGTATGTTCCACCGACCCAAGAGGTGTTATTGGGTATGTAACCATATAAGCTTTTTTCAATACATCGATAAGATCATTATAATCTGGGTCAATATATTCGCTTAATCGTGTTAGGTGGTAATGAGCTCCATCTATATCACCATCCAAGTAATCAAGCCAAGCTTTAATGAAATCCGTGAAAGTCGGATGTTCGTCTCTTATAAATTCTGGTAGGGTACGATCAATTAAAATCGATAATTTATTATCCATTATATAGGTGTCGCTTCAATTGTCGCCGAATCAAATAAGATTAATAAATTTTTCTCAGAAGATATGTCCGTGTCTTCAGGCGCTGCATAAATTGAGATAGATTGATTAATATCTATTTCAGTTAAAAACCCGTTTAATTCTATTTTACCCGTGGTATAATCGACAGTACCCATTTCAATATTTTCAAATGCTTGTGCTGTAATATTATATAGTGTCATAACACCAAGACCATCATCCATAATAGCGTAATCTGCAACATCTGTTTTAACGATTGTTGATGATACTACCGTGCCAGGTATGATTTTATTGTAGTATTGTATTTCATAAATACCAGCAGTGTTCGTAGAGTCTTTTAAGAATCTGCGACTCATTTGAATTGTAGTTACATTACTGATAATTGATGCCTCCGCATTATCAATAGATGCCACAATACCTGAGTATCTTAGAGTTGAACCAAATTCATTAAGATCTGAGTTGAATTGTGCTTCAATGGCGGCTTCAACCACTGTGGTTAATTCACCGGTAGATTTATTTGTAAGACTCTTCTTATATTTAATATTAGAATTTGTCGCAACATATATATATTCCGGGTCTACAATTTCTGGTGTAATCGCCACAATATTATAAGGCTTGAGAATCTCATCAATCAACTTAGTCTTAGTAATGGGGGATAGCTCTTCACCAACCGTTGGTTTTATCGCTATAAGAACCTTGCCATATTTTGGTGGATCATTTTCTTCGCCACCCCATACATTGATTGCTTGAACATCACCGAATCTATCGGAGATAATCGCTTTATAATCTTCCGATGTTACCGCACGTCCCTGTCTTTCATAGTTCTTTGGTGCCCTGAAGCGAATATTTTCAATCTCTTCTGCGTCAGACCCAAGCGTTGAAGCATCAACTGTGGTTATTGTAATATCCTGAGCGTCAAATCCACCCACAAGGCCGGGAATAGAGAATGTTGTAGTACCATTGGAAGCAGCACCTTTAGTTCTTACGTAAGAAATAATGATTGGATTATTATTCAATGGCCTTGCACCGAATAAGCCAGAGTCTGGGCCGAAATAAACTTCGGTTTGATTATCTTGATTTTCCTGTACAAAGAATACTTGTGAATCACCATCTAATAGAGCCAATTCACCTTCGTTTAGAACCCAGAAATCACCATTCACCGCTACATCAATTGATGCTCGATCAATATCAACTTCGTTTAGAACAAAGCGTTGTGTGGTATTATCCAACCAAGTATATGTCTTTGTGAAGTATTCACCCTGCGATATAGGTATATCGATTGTGTATATACCAGTATCGTTAGTCGCTGTATAAGCGTCGATAGTTACAAAATTATAAGAAGTACCCTGATATGTACCGGAGAATTTAGTCCCCTTATCAATATTCACGGAAGATGTCGCTGTATTAAACACTAACCTAATCGTAGCAGAAGGAGCCGTAGCAGATGAAGGTGTATAACCCAATGCCTTTGCGTGAGACACGATACTGTTACGAACCTGAGCAGAATCTAAAAATGATTCATTGACAGCAGCATTTGCATACACACCATTATAGTGTGTTGCATACGCCAGTGCATCTACAAGAGTTGCAAGATTTGAGCCATCGAAGTTATAGTCTTGAAACTCAGTTTGAGCTTGAAGATGCGTCTTTAGATTTGTCTGAATCTTATCAAAGTCTAATTCTGATACATTTAAGTTAGTCGCCATTATTCAACAGCCGCTACCCAATTAGTTATATCTTCATCCCAAAAATATTTCTTATCATCATCTGGATAAGGTACTGGTGAATCCCATTGACAAGTATCTTCGTTAAGAATCCACGAGTTAAATGGTTGAGGTGCTATGAAAGCATCCCTAGTAGGGTCGTATGTGTATCCTATACCTGCGTAGTTCTTACGGAATGTTCCGTTGTAAGAGGTTTGTTTCCAAAAAGGATAATTATGAACATTAATTAAATAAGCAATGCCTGTTGTTTCATCTTCAATACCATCTTTCAAAATGTCTTGATTATTTACTACAGATACATTAACAACATTATTGTCTGCATCTAGTTTTGCGAAATGTGCCATATAATC
>Ga0209249_1003637_pt1 | contig 10836 bp, 9 predicted proteins | sample SaaInlV_200m_DNA_4_FD_184653 | JGI IMG/M metagenome (GOLD analysis project Ga0209249, IMG submission 184653) | Marine microbial communities from expanding oxygen minimum zones in the Saanich Inlet - SI037_S3LV_200m_DNA (SPAdes) (version 2) | ecosystem: Environmental > Aquatic > Marine >...
CTGGACGCAGCAGTCCGCTGTGGCGGGGACCGATGGTCCGCGACCTGGCCTGGTGCTGTACCAGTGGACCGACGGCGCCACCCTGCAGCGGCTGTACACCCGCAAGCAGATGGAGGCCGAGGGCCACCTGATGCGCAACTGCATCGGCGCGAAGTGGCAGTGGGAGGAGGTCAAGGACGGGGAGAAGACCGTGCTGTCCTACCGGGACGCTGAAGGGTCACCGCTCGCTGACATTTCGCTTTTGTACAAGAACGGCTACAGACCCTATCTCGACGAGGCTCTCGGCCCGGACAACGCCGGTGTGCCCTTCGAGCTGTGTGGACGCCTGATCCCGGTGCTGAAGGAGGCCGGGGTCGAGACCGGCGGGGCTGGTGTCGGCATGTACGTGCCGATCCTCGTCCCCGAGAGTCGTATTCCCCAGGCGGCCATGGAGCGCAGCAAGGAGGCCTTCATCGAGCTGGGCGGCATCGAGGACCGCATTCGTCAGCTCGCCGAGTCGAGGGATTACGAGGGCGAGACGACGGCGGAGGAGGCTGCTCTCATCACCCAGTGGCAGCAGTTGGCGGATCATGCCGTCAACACCGTGATCATCAATGAGTGTCACGAGACCGTCAACCTGTTGAAAGAGCTGGCTGGAGACAGGCTGGTCATCCGTCGCGCTCCCAACACCGAGGCCTTCAAGGACAGCACCCCGCTGGCCTGGGCCGTCGAGCTGGACCTCGACGCCTTCTGCGCTGAGCTGTATGTCTCTGCCGAAGACCTGGCTATCCAATGGGCGACATACTGCTACCCCTGGGACGCCGACGACATCCTGATGACCGACAACTACACCGGCTCGTCCCTGTTCCGGCTGTTGTCCGATACCATCTTCGGCACCGGCCACGTTCAGATCGTCTACCCCCGGACCGGGCTCCCGGACTGGGCCAAGGTGGACGTCCCCGGTGGTGAGTGGCTCGTGGACACCAGCTTCTTGACGGACACCCACACGGAGCTCGAGGGAGCGCTTCCATGATCTCCGTCCTGCCAATCCTCGCCACCACCCTCCAGCGCCGTGGTGTTCTGCAGCAGCTTCGAGGCCGGCTCGGGCTGACGTCCATCGAGCGTGACGAGCGCAGCAGCTTCGAGCGCCGCATGGGCTGGGCCCTCTCCCAGCACCCCGAGGCCGCGCCTTGGTTGCAGGTTGTGGTGGCCTATGCTGGAATGGGGCTGTCCGGATTGCTTCCAGACTGGAAGCCCAGATTCAGGTTGAGGATCGAGCCGCTGATCCCACAGCTGGCCGCCTGGCTCTCGGGGCCCTTCTCCCACGAAGACCTCGACAGTGAGTCGGCGCGCTACAAGATGGGGGTCGACGCGTGGTACGAGTCTGGGGAGACCAACCCCATCGACTGGGACTGGGTCGATGATTGGTCGCGTGAGGGAACGATCGAAGATGACATGTCCGCTCCCTCCTTTTCGGCCAACGGTCGCGTCGATGGCGCGGCCATCGAGCCGTCGGAGATCCGCGTCGATCTGCGTTCGAGGCTCGATTCGATGGTCATCGCCCACTTCGAGTGCGGTGATGAGTGGATCGAGATCGCCTGGTTGCCCAGGAGCCAACGCCCCCTCGAGTTCGCCGAGGTGCGCTTCGGTGACGGCGGCCGTGACGGGAAATGGACACCGCTGGAGGATGTGCTGAGCGAGATGAACGGTGGCGGAACGTACATGGACGACATGGAGACGCCCCATGGTTGTGCTCGGTGGCTCGCCTATCCAAGAGAGCCCGTCGGTGATGTTGTCTCCGACAAGCAGGGGAATGGGCTGAGCCGTCTGCTCGAATGGGCCTCTGACGAGAACCCTGACTGGGACGATGAGGACAACGTCGACTACGCCAGAGAGAGTCTATGCAAGGTGCTGCTGTTCGCCTCGGCCATTCACTGGGTCAAGGTCAGGAACCTTCTGCTGCGCAGGATCGGGGATGAGCTGCCTGGGATCGCCGACTGGTACCTGGACGAGCACCCGAACTTGGCGAACCACAGCCTGAGCTCTGCGGTAGAGGGCGCCCATCGGATGCACCTCGACATTATCCGTGAGGAGGACGAGAGACTCATCCAGGGCAGCGTCGAAGAGGCACAGCCTGTCGAGATTCGGGATCGTGACGTCATCCTGGCCAGCTGGCCGGACGGCGCCAAGCTCGTCGAGCTTCGTGATCCACGTAGCTTCACCGGCGAGGGCATGAGCATGGCCCACTGCATCGGTCGGGCCGGCTACTACGATGAGATGCGTGCGGGGAACGGGCGCTATGTCAGCTATCGTATGCCGCCTCGTGCAAGGCCCGAGTACACGGAAGATCAGGAGTGGGGAGCGCCGGTGGCGACCTTGGAGTTGGTCCGTCGCGAGGACGAGGGGGATGGAGAGGACGACTGGTTCGTGAACCAGATGCACGGCCACCGCAACGGATCCATCGCCGAGGGCATCGCTACCTTGCGCATCGCCTGGTGGCTGCATGAGCAGATGAAACGTGGTGTGGTTTTTTCGAACCTCGCCTCGGAGACGTCCGGTCCATGCGTGGACGCTGGGATCGTCTTCGACCACGAGGTGACGCGTCATCTCCGATCCATGGGAGATGACACCGAAGCCACAAGGCGAGCGGTGGACGCCTGCAGCCAGAGCACCTTCTGGGTCAAGCCAGAGGAGCCGTATGTCGAGGCTCCCGCCGAGGTGTGGGCGGAGTACGAGCGCCAGGTAGAAGAGATGCATCGGCGTCGAGTTGAGCACAAGGCCGAGCGCGACAGGACACTCCCAGTGCTGGTCGATTCCGCCGTCAGGGAGCTGCAGCAGCACTCAGGAACCATCGAGACCGAGTTTTGAACAGGAGAGAGACATGTCGACCCTGAAGACCCACGGCACCGTCGCCGGTCAGCCCATCCCCTTCAAGCTGATCTATGACTGGCTCGATCAGGGCCTGCCTCACATGGACTACGTCAAACAGTTCGATGAGGCCCTGGCGGCGGCCAAGGCCCAGATCGACCCACGGGCGGCCCGGGCCATCATCTCCAAGCTCGACCCAGAGCTCTACATCGTCGCAGAGCAGGCGTTGCAGTCCAGCCTGCTGTATGACGCGATGAAGCTCAAAGGGGACAGGGACTTCGTCTTCGCGGCCCTGGTCATGCAGCGCATGTTCGGCCTGAGTCCGAACAACCTGGCCCACACCACCAAGATCAAGCTCCCCTACATGCTGGCTCAGTCTCTCTTCGAGGCCCAGCAGCACGTCTGGGTTCTGGATGAGGGCACGATGGATTCGCTGACGGGTACGGCGGTGCCCAAGGCGTTGGTGGCCGAGCGCTTGCCCTACCTGCCGTGGCGCACCATGCTCATCGTGTTGCCGCCGGGGACGACCATCACGGTGGACGTCGGGATCAACAAGGACCGCGACGCCACCGCTGACGACATGGAGTTCTCCACCGAGGGCATGTACCGTCCGAAGGAGTTCGCAGAGGAGCGCACCCTTCGGATCTCTTCGATGTTGATCTACGAGGACATCCCGGGCGTGAAGTGGCGCTACATGGGGTTCCAGGACAGCGGCAAGGTCAAGAATCTCGGCTACAACGAGGGGTGGTTCGACATCAGCTACGGCAACGCCGTGGACCTGCTGCCCTTCTACGCGAGCAACGGGGACGGGGCGATCTGGCAGATGCTCATCAACCTGTTCATGGTGCTCGAGCACGGTGACTACCTGGTAGGCCAGCCCGTTCAGGTCCCCACCCTGCCGCCCAAGCGCGGCAAGAAGCAGCGTATGCAGGACCGCAAGAGCGCTCTGAACTACACGGTCGTCAACCTCGGCCGGCGCGCCTTCGATGAGCGGGACGCTGCGAAGACCAGCGATCGTTCGGATCCCTCCGGTCGTGCCTCGCCCTACCTGCACGACGTGGACGGCTTCTTCAAGGGCGTGTGGGTCAGGGAACCCGAGCAGCGCTCGGTCCGCGGCGAGCGCGTCAACGAGCACGGCAACACCGTCTACAGGGTCTCGAGCTGGATCCCCCCCTACACCCGCGGTGACCCGACCAAGCCCAGGCCCGAGCAGCCTCGGCGCAAGGAATCCAGGGTCACTCGACGCAGGCGCCGCAAGAGCTGATGGCCCTTCGGGCCTCGCTGTCCGCTATCCGCTATCCGCTATCCGCTTGCCTCGCCCTGCTCGGCTGTTCTGGCAAGGACCAGCGAGCGGTAAGCGGTAAGCGGTGAGCGGTGAGCGGTGAGCGGTGAGCGGTAAGCGGTAAGCGGTGAGCGGTGAGCGGTGAGTCAAAGGCGAACAGTCCGTGGTACGGTGACCCCGTCACCCTGGAGGTCCCATGTCCGACATCATCGAGCCGACCGACGCTACTGACGAGGTCTTGGTTCCAAAGGAGCACGATGACGCCGCGCCGCCGGCAGCTGCGGCTGGTGTCGAGGATCATGAGGCTCCGACCTCCGAGCGCATCATGGATCGTGTGCTCGGGATCGTGGAGACCCAGACCAAGGAGCAGGCGTCCCAGAACAAGCGCATGATGATGCTTGTCGGTGCCGCGATGGGGATCGTGGCCCTTTTGCTGGCCGGGGTGGTGGGCGTTGGTATCCGGCTGGATTTCTTCGGGTTCTCTGGCTCGACTACTGGGCCGATCGCCATGAGCGCGGAAGACTACGTGCCTGTGGAGTCAGCTCCCGAGCCGCCCCACGTCGATGCGGACATGGACGGTCCCCCTGATGTCGAGGACGAGCCCCCACACCCAGCGTCTCCCATCACCGTCCCGTCGCCAGTGGCTGTGTCCAGCCCGGTGATGAAGAGCATACCTTCTCCCATGGAGAGCCGTATCGTCGATGATCTACGGGCCATCGAGAGATCCCTCGAGAGCCTCGAGTATGTGGAGAGATCGATGGAGGACACCGCCCATGCGCTGTACGGCCTGGGGACGGAGCAGGAGCAGGATCAGGAGCAGTTCCAAGAGACCTGGTAGATGCCAGGGTCGCGCACAGCGATCATGACTTCTTCGCGCCGAGTCGATCCGGAAGATCTCTCATGCTCTGGTCGTAGAGGTACCAGTTGCAGCAGGCGGAGATGAACACCTGATGGTCGTGCCCTCTCGTGAGATCGTCTGGGTCCCCGGAGAAGAGGAAGTTGACGACCCTGTACAATCCTTTGTTGATCGACAGTGATCCGAACGCGTTGTCCGTCAGCTTGCGTAGCACCTTGGATACAGCAAACGGGAACGATCTCGAGGACTTCTCGACGTACTTCTTGGCGAGCTCTCTGGCTTCGGCGACCTTGCTGCTCTCGCAGAGTGAGATGACCGAGTTCAGCCTTTTGTAGGCCATGCGTTCGGAGACGCCTTTGGTGATGGTGTAGGTTTCCCAGCCGATCAGGACGACGATCGCCTCGATCATCAGAATCGCTGCTACCGTTCCCCATCCCAGAGCCCCGTATTTTTCGGACGCCGTGAAGTGCAGCGGCCTGTGCGTTTCGATCATGTACTCGTTGGACATGTCGATCGCCAACCCACTTGAAGACCTTCCTTCGTTTTGCTCGCGCAGGAACATTCTGAGCAGACCACGAGCGTCGACACCCTTCCTGTCGCAGATCCACCTGACGGCCTCGACATACTCGGGGTAGGACCCGATGGTGGCACCGAGGAAGTCCAGGCAAAGAGCTTCGGTCAGGCCCTCGTTGATGGGCTTTGGAAGGTCTGGAATCCAGGACATGATCAGGTGGTGGAGGATCTCGTGTACGGCCGTGTGGATGCCTGTGTCTCGGACGAGGATTATGCGCTCTGACAGGTAGAACAAGCCGGCAATTCTCGTCTCTCTTCTGGACTGCCACAGCCATGTCGGAACGGGAATGACAGCGATGGGGTCTCCGCCGGCCTCGACTCCGAGGAATCGTTCTACTCTCCTCTGTAGGCGGTGCCTGTTCGGCAGATCGGGGAACCGGACGCTGCGCTCCTCGGTGGAGACCTGTCCTCCAATGAGGGTCAGGTAGCTCCCATCGGGCCTCTCGACCTGCATCGCTGGCAGCTGTCCATTGTCCGGATCGTACTGCAGCTTGATGAATCCGAAGTCGGACCCTCCGTGATCCTCTCCTGCTGGCCTGCCTGTGGTCGGTGACCTTCCTGTCGCTCCTTCCAGGGCGCCGTAGGTGTCATCTCTCTTTGCCGCCTTCACACCGGCAAGGACAGCTACCCCAACCGAGGCGGTTCCGATCAGGGTGAGTATGAGTCCGATCATGGCCGTATTTCCTTATCAGTAGCAGGGCCGGCGAGAAGCCGATCAGTCGGAGATCTCTCTCACCGGATAGGTCGGCAGCCGCAGCCTCTTGGCTGCTGTGAGGCGATGCAGGCCGTCCTCGATGTACCAGGGCGCGTCTCCACCCTCGACGTCTCCCCTCACCGCCAGGATGGCCCAGTTTGCCGGGATGGTGTCCGGCCTGAATCTGTAGGGGCCGAGCTTGTCCACCCAGTGCTCGAAGCTGTCGAGATCATCCTGGACCAGATCACGATCGTCGAGATGGACCTCGTCGACCCTGTTGGAGACGATGGTGTCCGGTGTCAGCCCGGACTCCCATTCGCCATCTCGAGCCAGCACCCCTGGCATCCAGTTGCTCTCGGCCTCGTCCCAGAGCAGCTGGACGGAGACGTGCTCGACACCGCTCGTCTTGGGGGTCGATGGCTTGGGGGGTGTCGCGAGCTGGTGATCCAGGATGACCTCTTCGGTCGGACGCGAAATCAGCGCCTGGGTGTCGATGGTGGGGTGTGGGCCGTCTTCGAGATCCATGCGCTTGGCGGTGAGCTGTGCCCAGTGTCTCTCTTGGTTCGGGACGAGCTCGAGACCATGGAGTCGCCTGACGGCTCGTACGGCATCGTTCACGGTGCGGCCCCCGGTGGAGGACCAGGCCCCGGGGTCGTCTTCTGACTGATGTGTCAAGACCCTGGTGTTGCCGTCACGGTCCTCGACCATGACGGACCAGAAGCCGCGCCTGCGGGGCTGCATCATGAAGACTCTCCCGGCAGTGGGGGACGGCTCACTCTCCCAGAACAGCTGTTCGCCGTTGTCTCCGAAGTACAGCACGTAGCGCCCCTCGATCTGCTCCGGTCTCGGGGTGGGTGGCGCGATGAGATCGGAGAGCACAGCCTCGGCCTCGATCCGCTCAGCTCGTAGGGGGTAGCCAAAGGCTCGCAGGATGGCGTTCTCCGTAGCCTCGGTGTTGGGGTAGGTCCGTGAGGATGCGGGGAAGACCTTGTTGGTGAAGTCCCACGGCGGCCTCTCCCACTTCCCGCTCCGCTGCTCCCAGGCATACCAGCACAGCGCCTGCCACAAGGTCGGCTTGTGATCGATGCCGGTGGCGAGCTGTTGCCAGACGGGGACGAGCAAGAACCCGCGGACGTCACCCCAGCTCTCGAGATCGGGGTGTCTGAGGTAGTCCAGGATCTCGGCTTCACCGGGGTGGCCCGACAGCAGCTCGATGACGTGAGCGTCGATGGGGCGGTTGGCCCGATGGAAGGATCGGACCAGGGCCCTGCGTTGTGCCTCGGCGCCCTCTTCGGACGAGGCCTGGGACACGTACCCGAGGATCAGCGAGATCAGTGCTCCGATTCCGAGCATCCGTCACCTCCGCAGCAACAGCAGCGCCGGTGACAGGCCCAGCAGCAGCGCCAGGACGGCGTCGGAGGAGCCCGATGGTCGAGGCAGGTCGCGCTGCAGGATGGGGATGTCCCTGGACAGCAGCACCATCCTGAGTCGGTCGTCGGCCATGTCCGTCTTGCGCAGCTGGGCCTGTGTGGTCATCCAGGGATAACGAGTGTCCGGTGCGGGCAGTCCCATGCGTCTCTCCTATGGCCCGGCGTCCAGGCCCATGAACAGCGAGGTCGACAGCTCGTCGGGTTCGTCTCCGAGATCGCCGTACAGGCGCTCCTGCAGCCACATTCCGCCCTCCTCGTCGAACAGCAGGAAGGGGTCGTGGTCCACCGCGTCTCGCATCCACTGGATCATCTCGATGGGATCGGTCTGGGGGTGTGCGCCGAGCCACGCCGAGACGATGCCCCGCAGACGGTCCTCGGACGGGCTGGAGGCCAGCTCGGCGCCGTAGGCTTCTCTCTGCTCTTCGCTCCAGGACATGTCTTCTCCGTCAGTGTGAGCGGTACTGGACCGTCAGCTCGGGCTGGATCCAGCAGTCGCGGCAGCCCTCGTTCATGCAGCTGGTGCCGTTGCCCGAGTACGCCGGACAGTTGCGAGCCGCGAAGGACTTGCGGGTGCCCTTGACCCGGACGGTGCTGCCAGCGTCCAGTCCGGCGATGATGGGGGCCTGCTGGTTCGCCAGGTTCGATGAGGGCCGGACGATGAGGTTGGACACGCCGAACTGTCTATGGATGGCCAGCAGCTGCCGTAGCATTGCTGGGAACTCCCAGGTCCTCGTCGGCATCCAGAACATCACCCGGGGGAACCTGGAGGCCACGATGTAGATGGCCAGTACATAGGTCTTCCAGGCGGTCTTGTGGATGTTGAAGTCACCCGAGTCGTGCCAGCGGAAGAAGCCCACGACCTCACCGTCTTCGGGAGCCATTGACTCGAACATCGCCCGACTGTCAGGCCACGGCAGGCCCTGCAGGGGGGTCTCGATGGCCGCCTGCTTCCAGTAGCGTCCCACAGCGGGGATGGAGCAAGGAACCATGATGCAGCGGTTGTCCGTGCTCCACAGTCCGATCTCCTGGATCAGCCTGCGGTTCATGCTGCCCAGGGTCGTGTTCGATGCGTAGTGGGTGATGGAGTCGGTCAGGTCGTCCGCCAGAAGAACGCCCGTCGGGTCAGCCAGGCAGCGCTGGCGAATCCAAGCCAGGGTCGCCATCTGGGAGATGGTCGGATCGGGGAACTTGTAGTTACCCTCGCAAGCGTAGCATTGGCCGCAGATCTGGAGCGGATCGTTCTGCAGGCCCGCCTTGAGCATCTTCTCCGCCGCCAGGCAGGTTCCCTGCTCGCTGGGAGGTCCGGCGGGGAGAGACAGGGACGGGCACATCATCTTGCTGGTCGATGTCAGGATGGAGGTAGCGGTCTTGCCATTGTTCTCCCTGACCTTGACCTTGGGCAGCGATGCCCCGGCGCGGGTCAGGGTCCATAGATGCTCGCCCCCAAAGACGATGCGTCCGATGCCCTTGGAGAAGTCGACGGTCAAGGGCGGGATGGCGTCCCAGACGCTGCCCTCTTCACCGGGAGGGGACCAGTTGTACAGAGGCAGCCCCCGGGCCTCGGCCTCGGCGACGGGGACGTCGATGGAGACGGGGATCCCCGAGCGGCGCTGCAGCAGCACGTCGGGGATCGACTGGTTGTCTCCGCTGCGTTCGAGGCTTCTACCCATGGTCTGTCTCCTGCTGCGTCCCAGAATAACATGGGCACCTTCGCTGTGCGATGGGCTTGCATAATGGTTCGCTACGCGCTACTACCAGTGGCATACGTTGGCATGCTCGGCAACCTGACGCCCCTGTAGCTCGCTACGCTCTTCGTTCTCCGCTTTTCGTTTTCTGCTGAACATCAAGATGAAATCATGTCCAGGCCCAAGAAGCTCGATGCAGGCAAGCTGAATCCCGTGGACCAGCCCTGGGAAACCCGCGAGGTGCGCGACGCCAGGCTCGCTCGTGATCACGCCGATGGCGAGGTCGAGCTGGCGAAGATGCGGGCTGCCCTGTCCAAGAAGACCTTCCAGCAGGTTCGTGACAGCACCACCGATACCTGGAAGAAAGAAAGGATCCTCATCGAGCTGACCGAGCGATGGATCGGAAGCTTCTCCTTCAGGAGCGGGCACGGTACTGGATACCTGGTCCGCTACACCAAGACCATGGCCTGGTTGGTGATCTTCGTCAGCCCCGACTACCCGGTGATCATCCGCGTGAAGCGCGTCAGTGGTCGTGAGATCGGGAAAAAGCATGGACAGATCTGGGTAGCGAACACCATGGATCTCGAGCGCGCCATCGAAAACGACAGGCCCTTCGACCAGATCGAGTCATGAAGCACACCATTCGATACGTGGGTGACATCCACGGTCGCAACGCCCACTTCGCCATTCACGACGAAAAGGCCCGCGATGACGGCATCCGCTACATCGTGCAGTGTGGGGATCTGGGCGTGATGTACGCCCCGTCTCGCAAGGACGCGGACAGCTGGCGGCGCTTCAGGGACATCGAGGGTCGCGTGCCCCCGGACAACATCGCCAAGCGCCTGATGCGCACCAGGGCCCAGGAAGGCTCCGGTCCGTGGCCGGTGTGGATCACCTGTGGCGGCAACCATGACAACTGGCCCCGCTGGCGCCGGGTGTCACCTCCCGAGGGCGGCGATGGGCTGCGCGAGCTCGCGCCTGGGCTGTTCTTCGCAGACCGTGGCACCATCGTTCGCATCGAGGGGGTCGAGCATCTCTTCTTCGGGGGCGCTCGCAGCACGGACGCCTGGCGTCGAATCCCTGGGCTGTCCTGGTGGGAGGAAGAGCTCCCGACCAAGCCCGAGGTCGAGTTGTTCTTCGATCGTATGAGCGAGCGCTCGCCGCCAGTGGTGGTGACCCACGACTGTACCGTGGACGCCACCCCGGAGGGAACCCGATCCATCCGCAACAACAACCGCCTGGACGATCCGCTCGCCAAGGAGCTCGGTAAGGTCCTGGAGGCCTGCGGTCACCGTCCGCTGCTGTGGGCCTTCGGGCACCACCACGCCGTCTCTCGTGAGACAGATGAGCACGGGACCGAGTGGCTGTGTTGTGGCTGGAAGCGAGACTACGTGGATGTGACCTACCAGATCGAGGACAGCGTCCCGCCGAGCGTCGTGAACATCGAGACCCACCAGCTGGATGAGCCG
>Ga0209249_1003639_pt1 | contig 10832 bp, 10 predicted proteins | sample SaaInlV_200m_DNA_4_FD_184653 | JGI IMG/M metagenome (GOLD analysis project Ga0209249, IMG submission 184653) | Marine microbial communities from expanding oxygen minimum zones in the Saanich Inlet - SI037_S3LV_200m_DNA (SPAdes) (version 2) | ecosystem: Environmental > Aquatic > Marine >...
ATCTACCATTAAAATGTGGTTGTGGTGTAATTAATGAAAAGAGTTCTAGATATTGTCATCAATGTAGCAGACCTTTGAATGTTCATGTGGCTCTACAAGATGAAGAGAAGAAAAGTATTGAGATGGATAAATCAATTAAATTTTTGATGGAGATTATGCAAGATCCTGAGTTGTATAAGAAGTTTCAGGAGTTTAAGGATCAAATTTAAAGGAATATTTATATATACTTGTGGATATTTGTTATTTCATGGGTTCAAAAAACATTACTTTACGTGTAAATTCTGAACTTTATGATAAATATAGAGACTTCTGCAAAAAGAAAGGTTGGATTCTCTCTAGACAGTTTGAACTGATGATGGAAGAACAACTAAAAAATAACGAGGGGAGTAAATGAAGTTGTATATTCCTATTGAAGCGAAAGCCCACACTCCACCATACAAAATTCATAGATATTTTGCCAGGAGGCCTTGGAATGTATTTAGTCAGCTTCTAGATCTTTACAGTAATAAATCAGACATAGTGTTAGATCCATTCTGCGGAGGAGGGGTCACAATCTATGAAGGCTTGAAGAATGGAAGGAAGATGGTAGGATTTGACTTGAATCCATTATCAATTCTCATAGTAAAAAATATGATTAAAAAGGAAACGGATAATGATTCAATAAATCAAGCATATACAAAATTGAAAGAATACCTTGAATACTTGTACTCAGAATATCCTCAGATAAATATTTCCACAGATAAAAAAACCTTGAAACCTACATTAGCTGTTGAAGAATGGAATGAATTGGCTTCTGAAGCAGAATGTAATTTATGTGGGCAGAAAACAATACTCTCAAATGAACATAAAATAAAGAATGGGCGCTATAGGTGTCAGAATAAAAAATGTGAAGGAAACAAAGAGTATATTGAACCAAAAAATTGTAAACGGGTGGGACAGATATATTTATCATCTTTCGCTAAATCACCAATTACCAAAAAATATTATGCTGTTAATTTTGATGATAAAAGACAAAAAGCCATTCTCGATCATATCAAATTCCTAAATGCTGAAATAAAAAACAATCATATATCAATCCCGCAAGACAAAATACCTCTGAATTGGGACAGGCAGCATGAAGATTTATTACATAGAAAAGGAATAATTCATTTTCAAGATTTTTTCACAAAACGTAATTTGTTGATCAATCTATTATTATTGAATAAAATTAATCAACTTGAAGTAGATGATAGTGTTCGAGAAATATTGAGAGTTACCTTTAGTAGTAGTTTGAGGGACACGAACATTATGTCCTTTACACACCAAGGGTGGCAATCAGGGAAACCAACCACTTGGTCTAAACATGCCTATTGGGTTCCTAATCAATTCTGTGAAGTTAACGTAATGGATGCTTTTAGAAAAGCATATTCAAGAGTTAAGAGTGCTTTAGAATTTAACTCAACATTTGATTATGAAGTGAATAATGTTAATGATTTCTCAGGTTTAAAAAAGGGTAATGTCCTATTACAATCAAATAGTATAGAGGATTCTAACATACCTAAAAACTCAGTCGATACAATAATTACAGATCCCCCCTATGGAAGCAATGTTCAATATTTGGAATTATCTCATTTTTGGTATCCTTGGAATAAGGACCTTTATGATAAAAAGAATGTAAATTTTACAAAGGAAGCAGTGTCAAATAGAAAAAAGAATTTTGAAGGATCAAAGGGATTAAAAGAATATGAAAATAATTTATTCAGAGTTTTCAATAAATGTTTTGAAGTGCTAAAGCCTAATGGTTTAATGGTATTAACATTCAATAATAAAGATATTGGTGCCTGGTTAGCATTAATGATTTCCATTTTTAGATCTGGTTTCAAATTTAAAAAAGAAGGGTTATTCTTCCAATCAGGAGTTAAAAACTATAGACAAACAGCACATACAAAATATGAAGGCTCACCATATGGTGATTTCATTTATGTATTTGCAAAGGACGCTGAAGAAAACAAGAAGAAGTCTAATGAAACAGAAGAAGAATTTATTGAGAAGTTAGATTCATTATTCCTGAAGCATATTAATCCAGATAAGCTGAAAAAAGATCATAATAAGGTAATAAAAGAAATGGTTTTGGAAGTTATACCTTTGGTATCTGACTTTGCAACCACTCTACCAACAAATGGGAAACATACGTTGTATGAAAAATATAAAAAAAATCATTTAGACAAGATTTATAGTGGGAAATATGGCAAGAACAAGTGAAACAAAACTAGTAATTAATGAAGAACTGCATCAATCAGTTTTACCTAAATATCTAGATGTATTAAAAAGGTTGAAAGCAAAGTTTGAGGTAGTTCAAGATTCAGAATTTTCAAATTTAGTTAATTTCAAAACTAACAAGACTCAACCAATCCACAATTGGTTTGATTATAAACAAGGATACGCCTCACTATTAATTAACAAAATAATTGAAAAAGAATCTCCCGGAAAAAATGAATTTGTATTAGATCCTTTTTGTGGCGTTGGTACCACTAATGTCGTAGCACAAAGTATGGGTTTCAAATCAATCGGGTTTGATATAAATCCTGTCGCTACACTTGCTTCAAAAGTTAAATGTGCAAATTATAGTGAGCAGGATATTGAGATGATTCAAAAAGAAATAAACGCATTTAGTCCTACTGCTACAAAAATAGTTCCACAATCACCTTTATTAGATAAATCATTTGACACAAAAACTTTTAATCAATTAATGAAAATAAAAGGTTTCTATGAAAAAACATCTAATGAAAAGGTTAGTGATTTTCTCAAGCTTGCATATCTCTCAATTGTTGAGAATTGCTCAAATAGAATCAAGGATGGAAATGGAATAAAGATTGTAAAGAATAAAAAGTCCGTAGGAGATGTTTATGTTTATTATAAATCTAAAGTTGAAAATATGATTAAGGATATTGGGCTTTCGAAAGAACATCCAAATAGCATCATTATTAATGGGTCTATGTTGATTGATGAAGATTTCAAAAAGATCAAAAAGAAGCAAGCAGGCATAGTTATATTTTCTCCTCCATATGCAAATTGTTTTGATTATTGTGAAGTATACAAATTAGAACTTTGGATGGGGGATTTTGTACAGGCATATAGTGATTTTTGGAATTATCGATCAATTGCAATGAGATCACATGTAAATTCTAAATTTGATCATAATATCAATAATCCTAATCAGTCTGTGGAAATAATATCTCAATTAATTTCTACTTTTAATATATGGAATAAAAACATTCCAGACATGGTAAAAGGTTACTTTGATGATATGGAAGAAATGCTTTCAAGATTGAAGGCAGTTATGACTCCAAAGTCTAAATGTTATATTGTTGTAGCTAATTCAGGGTATAGGGGAGTACTAGTACCCACAGATTTATTAATATCGGAGATAGCATCTAAGCTAGGCTTCGTAGTTGAAGAAGTTATCCATGCAAGAAAGATTCGAGCCTCATCTCAACAAATGAAAGAGCTTCATGGCGAATATGAAAATTTGATGAGAGAAAGTATTATCGTGATTAGAAATGAAATATAATAAGCTGTTACTGAGCAAGATAAAAACGTGGAAAGAGTTAGAGAAACAGATAGAAGCTTTACCTACCACTAAACAGAGAGGAGATGCTTTTGAAGAATTTGTGTTCGTATACTTTAATCTCCATAAAACTCTGTATCAGATTTCTGAAGTTTATATGGAAAAAAATATACCTCTGAAATATAAACGAAAATTTGAACTGGAAAAGAAAGATTGTGGAGTTGACGGATTAATAATTCATCGTGATGGATCAGCTACAGGTTATCAAGTTAAGTTTAGAACAGATAGAAAAAAATCATCATATGATGAATTGGCGAAGTTCTGGGCAGAAGCAAAAAAAACAGATAATCATTTGACTATTGCTAACTGTTATTCCCTCTCAAGGTTATGTGCTAAACATAAAAAACATTTAAGTGTACTCGTAGATGAATTTGATGCTTTAGGTCATGAATTTTATAGTGAATTTTATGATTTTGTCAATGCAAAACCAGTGAGGAAAAAAGTTTTTAGACCATTTAAATATCAACAAAGAATGATTGTAAACACACTAAAGGGTTTTAGTAAGAATGATAGGGGAAAGTTAATTGCTGCATGTGGAACTGGTAAAACATTTACTGCATTACGAATAACTGAGGCTATGAAAACCCGAACTGTTCTTTTTCTTGCGCCAAGTTTAGCTTTAATAAAGCAAACTTTAGAGTCTTGGTCTGAACAGAGTGTGACTGATTTTTCATATCTATGTGTATGCAGCGACAAATCTGTCTCTGATGAGGTGGATGATGGTGATATAACCTTGTCTGATTTCAACATTCCGGTAACGACATCATTAGATCACATCTCTGCATACTTGTCTCACTCATTTAAAGGAAAAAAAGTGATTTTCTCAACATATCAGTCATTAGATGTATTAGCAAAAGCTATGAAAAAAACTAAAGGATTTACTTTTGACCTTTCTATCTTCGATGAAGCACATAGAACTGCAGGTGCAAAAAATTCAGGATTATTTACATTGGGACTTGATGATAATCATATTAGAAGTAAAAAAAGACTATTTATGACTGCGACAGAAAGACTACTAAGACCTTGGATTGTAAAGAAAGCTCAAGAGTACAATAGACTTGTATTTTCTATGGATGATGAATCATTATATGGTCCAGTTTTTGATAGATTTAATTTTGGAGAAGCTATAGGTATGAATGTAATATCTGATTACAAAATTATTGTAGCGGGTGTTAAAGAAAAAGAAGTATATGACCTAATTAAAAATGACAAATTATTAGTTGATATTAAAGAAGGAACAAAGGAATACTATTCCTATGCTCAGAACATATTCAGGCAAGTAATGTTGGTAAAAGCAATGAAAGAATTACCAATAAAAAAAGCAGTTACTTTTCATAGTACAGTAAAAGGTGCAAACGCATTTATTGATGGGATTGGCGGGGACGATATTTCATTGAAAAAAATACTTGAACGAATGTGGTCGGATTTAGGTGATAATGATTTTTATCTTGACCACATAAATGGAACCATGTCTGCTGGTGAGCGTAAAGAAATACTAGATTTATTTAAGGATTCTAAATATGGTGTAATCTCTAATGCGAGATGTTTGACAGAAGGAGTTGATGTTCCAATTATAGATAGTATCTATTTCGTTAATCCTAAAAGTTCATTGATAGATATTGTTCAGGCTTGCGGAAGGGCACTAAGAAAACCAATTGGCACAACAGAGAAAACAGCATATTTCATTGTACCAATCTTGATACCAGAGGGTAAGGTAGAAGCAGAGATAGTAAATGAAGTAGATTTTGAGATGCTTCATAACTTGATACAATCTCTTCGAGATCAAGATCTCAGGTTAGCAGAATGGGTAAATAAAATTAACCTCCAAGCTTCAAAAGGTAAATCCCACAAATTCTCAAAGAATTCAGATTCACCAATTGTTTTGAAGATGCCAGAAAACATTGACATAAAGAAATTTGAAGAAAAACTGTATATAAGAATTGCAGAAGTTAATGGTGAACCAACCAAGTTCACATACAAAACTAAAAAGTATGGTAAAAAAGAGAGAAAAAGCGACTATAAAAGAATATTCACCACCTTGGGAGATTATTCTGTCGAGTCGTATAAAGAAAATCTTGTATTGCCTACCTTGAAAAAATTCAAAACTAAAATAGCTACCTTGAGTATGGAAAATATAAAAATTAACCACAATAATGTTTCTCATACTAGAAGATTAGGACTAATTGAAAAAGAAGGAAAAGAATTCAAGTTAACCCCTTTAGGAGTTCAATTATTTGAAGATAAATTATCTTTTGAACAAATCTTTAAAGGTCAAATGTTAAGATATTATTCAACTGTTAAAGAAGATGAAGGAAAACGGATACTCTTCCCATATAGAGCTTGTCTAAAAATATTATTGGATGTTAAATCTATAAATTATGTAGAATTTGTATTCGGACTTTATTCAATGATAGACTATTCCGAAGAATCAATAGCAGAATCAATAGAGGGAATAAAATATTTGAGAGAGAAATATTCTAATTTAGAAATCTTGAATGAAAAGAATAAACCCAAAGTACTCAAAGAGTTGAATGATCATTTTGGAACAAATTTTAGTTTAACAGATATCTGGGAAAAGAAGACAACAATTAACAATCAGTTTATTTATTTTAGAAATCATCTTGCATTATTTGAAGATTGTATCAACTGCGATAGAAAATCCGCAGCTCTCAAGAAGAATGGTGAAAGTAAAATAGTAGCATTGTTGATGAGAGATCAAGATTTTGAAAAAGAGTCTGATGAAACACAATTGAGAAGAGGTTATATAGAGAATATCGTGATTTTCATGTTATTCAAATTATAAAATGATATATACATTTTCACTATCATGTTTGTCGTTATTGAAAGAATATCCTAGATTTTTTTGGATTATATGGGGAAGAACTTATTTGAAAAGGTATAATAAATGATATTAACTAAATCTAAATTCATGAATGGACTTCAGTGTCCTCGGCTCTTGTGGTTTGCTAATAAAAAACTTCTTCCGGAGATAGACCTTTCTACAGAACATAAATTTAGTCAAGGTCATGATTTTGAAGAGTATGTCAAGAAGTTGTATCCAGATAGTCTTGATTTGAATGGTTTAGGGTTTAAAGAGAATCTTGAGAAAACCAAAGAAGCTGTTAAAAACAAAAAGACTATTTTTGAAGCAAGTTTCATGATTGACAATCTATTTGTCAGATCAGATTTAATTATCCCTCAAGGCGATAGTTGGGATTTAATCGAAATTAAATCGACAACTCAATCTAAACCTCAACACATTCCTGATTTAGCATTTCAAAAATATGTATTAGAAAAAGCAGGGTTAAAAGTAAACAAGTGTTTCTTGATTTATCTCAATAAAGAATATGTCAAGAATGGAGAGATAGATCCTAAAGAATTAACTGTTCAAGAGGAAGTGACTGAAAAGGTTAATTCATTTACTGATATTGAATCACACATTCCTAAATTTATAGAAGTAATGAATGCTTCAGAATACAAGGACATTCCAATTGGACAACATTGTAATAAACCCTATGAATGTCCTCTAAAAAAAGAATGTTGGGGAACTCTTCCAGAAAATAATGTTTTACAACTAACTAACTGGAGAATCTATTGGAAGCTATTCAATAAAGGCGTTCAAGACATAAAAGACATTCCTGAAGGAACTAAACTTGCAGCAAAAGATGAAGTACTAATTAAATCATTAGAACATAATCCATATATATCTAAAGAACACATTAAACACTTCTTAGGTTTATTGAATTATCCACTATATCATTTTGATTATGAAACATTTGACACAGCAGTTCCATTATTTGATCAATCAAAACCATACCAAAAGATTGCATTCCAATACTCTCTACACATAGAACAAAAAGATGGATCAGTAGAACATAAAGAGTTTTTAGCAGAAGGTAATGAAGATCCAAGACCTGCAATGTTAGAACAAATGAAAACAGATCTAGAAGGAACTGGTGATATTGTAGCATTTAACAAATCATTTGAGATTAGTGTTATGAATAAACTAGCAGAGAATTTTCCAGAACATAAAGATTGGCTATTGACTGCAATTAATCGGGTGGTAGATCTTGCAGATCCATTCAGAGCATTTTATTATTATAACAACTCACAAAAAGGATCATATTCTTTAAAGAAAGTTCTTCCCGCAATTACAGGAAAGAGTTATTCAGAACTTGAAATTAACAATGGTGGAGATGCAAGCATGTTGTATTTCTATAGTCACATCAAGCCGAAATTAAAAAATAAAGAAATTATTAGAAAAAATCTGTTAAAATATTGTAGTTTAGATACAGAAGCAATGGTTTTGATTATTGATGAACTAAATAAATTAATCACTGAGTAATTTGTTATCTTTTGTTCTATTTAATTTTCATCTTCTTTTAATAATCTTGTTATTGTTGTTTTTGCTAAAATATCATCCCAATCTACTCTTGGAGTAGCATCCATAATTAAATTTTTATTTGGAATAAACTTAGTGAGCTGGTCTATGATTATGCTCCTCTTTTTGAAATCGTCTGCTTCTTGAAGGTTTACTGCAATGAGTTCACAAATTAAATCTAAAAATTGTTTTTCTTGGATTAAAGAAATAAACATCTTTTGTTGTTTTGTTAAATTTTTACATCTAGCCATACCATTTATTCTGTTTTGGATTCTTTTCTTTGAGGTAACTGTTTTTCCTCCTTTAGACTGTATTTCCTTTCTACGCTCTTTTGTACGCTTATTTAGAGGGATTAAATTAGGGTAGTTTTTTTTCATAGTAAAATAACTAAAATAACTAAAAACTTAGATAAAGGGAAATCTCTTCAATAATATAGAAAAAGAAGAAAAAACTTCTAATACCTAAATTAAGTTATTTTTGTTTTTTTCCTCCATTTTCTTTAACTTTATGTGTTTGCTTTCTCCAAGACTATATTTACTGTAAGGTTTACCTTCGCCTGCAACATATTCAGATTTTAAAAGTCCAATATTCACAAATTTATTTAACCATTTTTGCCAGGTTGTTTTACTTGCTACAGGTCTTTTTGATGCAATCTCTGAAACTTTGAATCCATCGTTTTCAAGCAAATATATTCTACAAAAATCTAGGGCTTTCTTTTCTCTGTGACTAAGTCCAAAGAAATTTTCATTATCTAGCACTTTGCTCTGATATAAATCTCTAACTACATTAAAATCTTCAACTGTGGCTATGATATTCTTATTGTTGTCTTTTTCTCTTTGAAATTGATATAAGGCGGTATGACTTTGGATTAAAGCTAAAAATCTACTAAAGTCTCTCTTAACTCTTTGTAAATCAATATGGAACTCACTTGAGATTTCATCAGCAAATGGGATGACTACATTTTCATTTTTTAAACCTTTCAAAGCAGCAGTAATTTCTTTATTATAACTAGTGTTGTTAGAATTTTTATGTTTACTTGCTTGGAAATTGATCACATTTTTTATTTGTTCTAAACTCTCATCCACATTTACTACAATAAATCTATTGCTCATTTCATCATTTAAATCTACATTTGCAGTTGTTGTAAAAATAGTTGGTTTTCCTTTAATAGAAATGATTTGGCTTTTATTGTCTCTAACACTTGCTGTTTTTTCTAATCCATCACTAATAAATACCTTAAATGTTTCGCTACTCATTAATCCTCTCTGCGCATCTTCAACATAAAGTAACCTATTATTCCAAGTAAAGCTTTCTTTATCTGAGTGTAAATATGCTAATGCCTGGGCAGTTATTTTACTAAACATATCAATTCTCCCAGTTAAAGAAAATAACTTACATACACTTTTTGTAATATGGCTTTTCCCACTACTGCTTTGACTACTTTTCATAATATTTGGTGTTTGTTCAAGATTATTGACATAAATTGAACAGAGGGCAATAATGTCAAATTTAACGCTTTCAACATCACCTACAACTTTTTTGCTTACTTCTTTTGATAGTATTTCAAGAAGATTATTTTCATTTAAAATAGATAAATCTCCCATATAATTTTTTTCAAGGTGGTCTTTAAGGGTATCATAATCACAAAAAACTTTACAGCCAAAACAATAAGCTGTATTGGTGTTAGGATAAAAAGTAAAACTTGGAGATGTTTCTTCGTGAAAAGGACAAAGCGATTTATTATTTACTATCTCCATATTATGGTCAATAGCAAGTTCAATAATTTCTTTGCTCTTTCTTTTTTGTGTTTCTTTTGAATAATTCAAATCCTCCATCTCATTCATTAAATTTTCATTTTCATTTTGTAATATTCTTTTAATACCATATTTTTTACCTTCTGCTGCTATTTTCCAATGGGGTTGATTCTCAGCTGCAATTAAATGTTTTCCTGCAAGGCTGTAATCGGCCTTATCAGGATTTCCAGAATATTTCTTTATAAATTCTTTTTTGTATTGTTTTCTTTGTTTTTCAGTTAAATCCAAAAGTCCTTGAATTTTTCTAATATGAATGTGTGGGCTTTTTCCTCCATGGTCCCAGATTTCAAAAGCATATTTCTCGTCTAATTTTTTTATTGTTTTTTCAGTATACTCCAGACCTTCTTCTCTAGTACAATTGTCATGTTCAATTACAATCTCATCATTACGAATTTTTCTAAGTCGCGGGTCTTGATTTTTCCATGCTTTCTCAAAATTCATATTTCTCTCCTAAAATATTTTGTATTTCAGTATCAATTGCTCTATTAAATTCATCTTTTAATATTGTAAGAACAACTCCTTTCAACTCCTTTTTTGAAAGGTCTGGAAACATTGTGTGTAAGCTCTCACATTTTTTTTCAGGATCTTTAGAGTATAAATAAAAACCAAATCCTGATTTACGACTTTCTTTTATAATTCTATATTTTCCTTCTATCATTTTCTGTCTCTCTCCATTCTGAAATTGTTTTTACTTCAGAAACTTTTATGCTAACTTCTCTGTTATATTTGTCTTTTATTACAAGAAAATCTTCTGAAATAGATATCATCGGTCCTGTCCAATATCTATTGTCATTAGTTATTACCCTAATGTGTTTATTCTTGTATTTTTCTAAATGTTCTATCATTTTTCTTATCTTCTCCGTTTTTGTTTAATGATTCAAAGTAGAATTTTCTAACTAGTTGTATCTCTTTTGGAAATGTTGCTTCTAGTTTTCTATCAAGTCTTTCTAATTGAACCATATGATAATTATTACCAGATCCTTTATAATCCCTTTAATAATGTGGCAAATCTGAGTATATTAAAAAAGGA
>Ga0209249_1003648_pt1 | contig 10821 bp, 7 predicted proteins | sample SaaInlV_200m_DNA_4_FD_184653 | JGI IMG/M metagenome (GOLD analysis project Ga0209249, IMG submission 184653) | Marine microbial communities from expanding oxygen minimum zones in the Saanich Inlet - SI037_S3LV_200m_DNA (SPAdes) (version 2) | ecosystem: Environmental > Aquatic > Marine >...
CGAGCCGCTGATCGAGAGCGTGAGTGTATCGTCGGTGTCCCCGCCGTCAGCGTCCGTGATTACGAGATCGCCCGCGTCCAGCCCGACCGACGTGGTCAAGGTGGGGGCCGCAGCGTACTCGTCCACACCCATATCGACGATGGGGGCGGTCCCGCTGCCGGTGTCCGCGGTGGCCGAATCATCGACCTTGCGGTCGTCGCCCTCGAAGTCGGCGGCGGGCAGGTTGGCGGCGGCGTTGTTGCCCGCGTCGATGCAGGGCGAGCCGGCCTGGAGATGGACGTCGCCGTTCGCCGCGTCCACGAAGAGCGGGTCCTGGTCGATGTTGCCCGTGCCGGCGTAGCCGCCCTGGATGCAGGAGTAGGTGACGGTGAGGGTGCTGGAGGAATTGTAGAAAGGCGAGTCGTTCCCCCGGAAGATGCAGTTGGTCACCGTGGGGGAAGAGGAGGAGAAGTTCACCATGTCGCCGGCGACGTTCGTGGCCGTGTTCCCGCAGAACGTGCAGTTTGTCAGCGTGGGCGAGGACTGGCTGTTGGACATGCCGCCGCCGAACATGGTGGCCGTGTTCCCCCAGAACGTGCAGTTCGTCAGCACGGGGGTGCTATCATTGTTGCACATGCCGCCGCCGCCTGCGGAAGAGTTCCCGGAGAACGTGCAATTCGTCAACGTGAGGGAGGAGTTGTAGTTGCGCATGCCGCCGCCTTGGGAAGCCGCGTGGTTCCCGGAGAACGTGCAGTTCGTCACCGTGGGCGAGGAACTGGCGTTGCGCATGCCGCCGCCGTAGTCGTGGTCCCCAGTCCCGTTGGCGTTTCCCGCGGTGATGGTGAAGCCGTCAATGACCGCGGTGGCGTTCAGGTTGGTTCCTCCCGCGTGGTTGAAGACGTGGTAGGCGTTGTCGGTGTCGACGCCTTCCGTGCCGAGGTCGCCGCTGAGGATGGTCTCGTGCGCGGCCACGTCACGTTCCCCGCTCCCGTCGTCCGCATATCCGCCCTCGACGGTGACGCTGTTCTTGAGCTGGAAGGTCTTGTACCGGTCGCCCGTGCCATCGACCTCGACGGACGGCTTGTACGTGCCCGCGGCAACCTTGATGGTGTCGCCCGACGCAGCCGCAGTGAGCGCGCTCTGCAGGTCCGTGTAGGCGTCGGTCCAGGACGCACCGCTGTTGGCGCCACCAGCCGTATCGTCGACGTAAATGATGGCCGCGCTTGTGCCGACCGCGGCCAACACTAGAACTGCGCCTGCAAGAACCGTTATCCGTTGTTTCATCATCACTCCTCCGGCTCCCGACCCGCCTACGTTGGGACTCGCGGGGCCAGACCTTAACTCGGAACTTTGACTTAGCTGTTCTCTGACTGAGGGCGTTGGCATCCCCAAAGTGCACAGTTAAGGTCTGCCTCTATTCTTCACGAGTCTTTTTGTCACGGCCGCGAATTCGCACTCAGGGACTCGGGGGTCAGACCTTAACTCGGAACTTCGACTTAGCTGCACGTGGCGACCTTTACCAGCGAGTCTGAATACTTCTCTCACCTGACGGGTCTCCCGTAACGATCCCCTGACCGTCGATTGCCAGCTGTCGCGGAGTTGCGGATTCCCCGCTACGGCCTCGAATTGGCGCTGACGGTGTACAGAATATCGTCGTCGCCGGGGGTGAGTCCGTCGACATCGAAGTCGGTATCGATTTCCTCATCCGGCCCAGCCGACATGACCACGGTGTCTTCGACATAGCCATTGGCGTAGGCCGTCATATTCTCAGTCTGGGTGCGAGGATCGAGATAGATGACGTTGCAGGCATAACGGTTACCCCACGGGTCCGGGTCGAGCGGCCCGGTCATGTACGGCCCGCGCCAGGCAAACTCACTGTTGAAGCCGCCGCTCTCGTCGCGGCCGAACATGGCATCCCCTCCTCCAGGGTCGTTGTCGAGATCGAGGGGCGTGCGGTAGGCATTCGCGGCAATGTTGCCCGGGGTATTCGTGATCAGGTGGTACGCCATGAAGTCGACGATGGCACCGTCCACCTGCCTCCCCCAGTCAGCTCCCCCGGACAGAGGGTGCACCTCGGGGATGTCACCATCGGACACCAAAATCGCCACCAAATTCGTACCGTCTGTCTGATCGGGAGCGCCCCCGGTCGGGTCGCGTGATGCTCCCGTCCCTCCGGCGCCGCTACCTACCTCCAGGAAGTAGCTGTTGGCGGTGTCCTCAATGAACATCATTACCGCCATACCCAAGGCCTGGACATCCTCTCGACAGCGGATGACCTTGGCGTTGCGCACAAACCGGTCAATCACCGGAGCCAGGATGGCACACAGGATCGACAGGACCGTCAGGATAATGGTCAGCTCGATCAGCGACCAATGCTTGATTCTCTTCATCAGCCTACTCCTACCCTCAGCCACAACATGACCGGCACAGCAGAACGTTCAGCCGTCCCAGGCGTAAGCACGCACAGATGGCTACTGGAAGGAAACGAGAGGGGAGGAGAGGGAAGGCTGGCGAAATCCAGAGGGATCACATCACGGGCGAAACTCACGCCCCAAAAAAAAGCCCAGCTAACCCGCATCCCACTGAGGGAATGCTCCTACTTCCCGAAACCTTCGGAAAAAGGGGGAGGTTAACCAAGCCTCCTGGTGACACTGCCCGCCAGAGATTTCCTCCACAACGGGCCGCATGCACGGGATAACGTTACACCGGCCACGATGCGGCGTCAAGAAGAAAACACAGCATTTCCCTCCCCTTTTTCTGCTATTGAGCCTGTTTGACCCCGCAGTGAGGACAGGAAATGGGACTCTCAGTCGGTTCCGGAAAGCGAATCTCGGGGGATGGAGAAGGTCGTCCCTTAGGCCACGTCAGGGCTTGCCCGGGCGAGCCGGTTCAGCGGAAATCAGGGCCACGCATCTCAAGCAAATCCAGGGCCCGTTCAACGCGATTCTGGGCCCCCTGATCATGGGTTCCGGCAAGGTAGACAAGGGCAAGCAGGTTCGGTCCGGGCAGGAGTCCGAGAACGGCCCATGGTGCCACTCTCCGCCGCTTCTCCCGGGCCAATCGACAGCAGAAAACAAGGGTAAAGGGAGTCAGAAGAGCCGTGATCACAAAGAAGGTAAAGACACCTCCGAACAGTTGCGAGACACTCGGTCCTCCTCGATCGGTGACTCCCCGCCAGGCAATGCTGTAGGAGTCACAGATATCCTGCCACCAGAAGCCGCCGCGCGCGCTTACGCTCTGCCAGGCACGCGCGTAAAAAGCGAATACATCATACAGGAGGAAGAAACACCACATGCGCAGCGTCTTCTGCTTCCAGGCCACTCCCAGCGGGGAGCTCCCATTCGCGTCCGTCCGATGCATGTTGGCGCCGTTCTTGCCCAGAAGCTTTGCGATGCCGACATGGCCGGACCGCACTGCCCAGTGGATCGGAGCCCCATTGAGCCCTTCCGCGTTGGGGTCTGCTCCCGCTTCCAGCAACCGGCGAACGACCTCGATGTCGCCCTTCTCAGCCGCACAGCAGAGCGGCGGGTACAGCGGGGCATTCAGGTTCAGCGACATCGCCGGAGCGTTGACGTCTGCCCCAAGCTTGATCAGCAAGAGGGCCATGGCCCGCCGGTCCCGATGGATCGCCCAGATCAAGGGCGTGAAGCCATGCTCATCCAACTCGTCGACAGCCACGCCCTGATCAAGCTGTTCCTGCACCGTAACGCTGTCGCCCGTGGCCGCGGCCGTGTGCAACGCTCGGGTGGGCACACGTTCTGCCCCCAATAGTGCACTCGCCCCGAACAGCACCCCAGACAGCACGCCCAAAAACTGCCATTCAATGAGACGTAACGCCCGTTTCATCCGACCTCCATCCGGTGTGTACCACGCTTGGGTCTGTCACGAGGCGCAAACGTCATCGTCAGAGCATCCCCGGGTCGCCCAGCAGACGTTTACACATAGCGTTCGGAAGCGCGCCAATCAACTCGTCGGGCCTCTTGCCGAGCCCCACGTCGCCGCTATAGTCGAAGCGCTGCCAGGTGGAGTCGGGAGCCCCCAACACGATGAACAACCTCGAGAAACAGACCTTTGCGGACGGCTTCCGTCTCCTGCTTCTCGGCGTCGACTGGCCACCTGAGACATGGTCGCCCCGCTTCCTCGCCCGATGGTTCGATGGCGGCCGGACAACGACACCAGCGCCACGTGTCGACGGACTTCAACTCGGCGGAGCGCTTCCTGAGTCATTGAGTGCAGCCCTCAACGCGGGTACCAATTCCCCGTCGATGGTCGTCGCTTACGGCCCCGGTTGGCGACGCGTCACCGAACTCGCACACGATGCCGGGGACGTCACCATCACGGCGGTTGATCTCGTCACCGCAGCCAAGTCCCTGGCCGGTCTACGACCACGGGCTTCCTCCCAGGCGCTCGCTCAAGCCTTCGGCATAAACCACGTAGAGACCGCCGACCCCCTTGCATCACCGTTCTATGAGGAACTCCTGTGGGCTGTCGTCAGGGAGGCGGGCAATCGCGACCTGACCTGGAATGACCTCATCATGCTGCCCACCAGCACACGGGAGACCGCTCCCTTCGCCCAGTACGCGTTCACAGAACACTGCCTGCTCGAGCTGCCCGACACCCCCGGAGTCTACACCATGTCTGATCGCGAAGGGCACCCGCTCTATGTCGGCAAATCCGCCTCGCTCAGTCGACGGCTTGGGGAGTATTTCCGATCTGAGTGGCAAGTTTCCCCGAAGCTGGAGCAGATCCGCTCCCTGATTCACACGTTCGATTACCAAGTGGTCGGTTCAGAGCTTGAGGCACTGCTTCTTGAACAACGCCTGATCACGGAGCTCAAACCAAAGGTCAACGTCCAGCGCCACATCTCTCCCGGAAGTAGCAAGTACGTGGAGAAGCACGGTGCCCTGGCACTCATCTGCCGCTCAACTAAACGCGGTCGCCAGGACGTCTTTGTGTTCGGAGTTGCCGCCGGAGCCACGCAGATCAGGGTCATGCCGACACGCCCTCCCCTGCGCCTGCTGGAGACGCTCTGCCGACATGCCGCCGGGCTCGGGCCGCCGCCCCGCACACGTCCTACCATGACCCATTGGCCCGACTGGGGACGAGAAATCTGCCACCGATACTGGGCTCGACACCGAAACAGTCTTTCGTGGGCATCCCTGGACATGCTTAGCAGCAGCCCCGCGGCCGCGCTGGGCAAGGCAATTCGCACCGCAGCCACACAGGATGGCCCGGCCGAGTTCCGCGGGGAATAGCCAGCCAGCTCTGCTTACGCTGTGCGCGGCTCGGTCCGGCAGAGCCCTGACCAACCGGAGGGAGCTTCTTCTCAGTGATGAAGCAGGTCGCCTGCGGAGAAGCAGCGCCTCCAAGCCAGGGGAGACCGCTTACGCCGCGCACAGCTCGGTCCGGAGGGGCAGGCGCCCCTACTCCACCCGACTCACTCGGACCACCATCCCATCGGTCACATCGCCGAAGGCGGTCGCATCGCCGTCGGTTGCTCCGAACACGTTGACGGGGCTGTATGCCTTCGGTTTCTCGCCCGTGCTGATCGGGGTCGCCCCGAAGAAGATGCAGAACGCGCTGCCGGGGGGCCAGTAGGCAATCTCGCCGATCTCGACCTCCGCTCGTGCAGCCGCTTCCTGCTCGACCGACACGGGAGCAGTGAAATAGACCTCGTCTCCCCACACATTGGCGTTGGCCTCGAAGGGAGTCGCCTCCCACACGGCCGCAGCCGTCGGGCTCTCAATCAGCGTGGCCGTCATCGCTACGCTGCCAGCTTCAATCCTGATCTGTTTCATCAGCCACTCCTCCGCAGTTCTTCAGGTGCACCGTCGATGAACTATAGTACCGGGACCACATTGCGCCCGACAAACAGCCCGCCCGTTCGGAGACCGCTACATGCCCGATGAGATACGCATCGTTGGGGCCCGCCAACACAATCTGAAGAATATCGACGTCACGATCCCCCGCGACGCTCTGGTCGTGGTGACCGGACTCAGTGGCTCCGGCAAATCCTCTCTCGCTTTCGACACACTCTACGCCGAAGGACAGCGGCGCTACGTGGAGAGCCTTTCCGCCTACGCCCGCCAGTTTCTGGATCGCCTTCAGAAACCGGACGTCGAACACATAGAAGGCCTGTCGCCGGCGATCGCGATTGAACAGCGGTCAGCCGGCAGCAACCCCCGCTCAATCGTCGCCACGACGACCGAGATCTACGACTACCTGCGCCTCCTTTACGCCCACGTCGGCACGCCTCATTGCCCGAAATGTGGCAAGACCGTTCAGGGACAGAGCGCCCAGGCCATCTGCGAGAAAATCTCTCAACTTCCCGAAGGCACACGCCTGATGCTCCTCGCACCGTATGTCGTGGGAAAAAAGGGGGAGCACAGGGACATCATCGAGGGAATGCAGAGAGACGGCTTTGTCCGAGCGCGCGTCGACGGCCAAATCGTCTCGCTGGAGGACGAGATCAAACTCGCCAAGACGAAGAAACACACGTTGGAGGCCGTTGTTGACCGCTTGGTAAGCGGGAAAACCTCAGGCAGTCGCCTCATGGACTCGGTCGAGCTGGCTCTCAAGCTGGGCGAAGGCGTCATCGTCGTGCTCATCCAGGACGATACTGCTGGCGACGGCTGGCGGGAAGAGACAATGAGTGAGCACCTGGCCTGCCTTGAATGCGGAGTCAGCTTCGCGGAGCTCCTCCCCCGGAACTTCTCCTTCAACAGCCCGTACGGAGCATGTCCGACCTGCCATGGGCTCGGCCACCACCTCGTCTTCATTCCTGAACTGGTCGTTGTAAACCCCTCGCTGTCAATACGCAAGGGAGCCATCGCGCTCTGGCGCCGGGGGCCACGCCGGCTGATCATATACTACAACCACCTGCTCCGACGGCTGGCCGAGCATTACGGCTTCGAGTTGACCACGCCCTGGCAAGACCTCCCGAAGAAGGTGCAGCATGTCCTGCTACACGGCAGCGACGAGGAAGAGATCTGTTTCGACTTCTGGCGACGCGGCAAAATGCACAGCATGACCAAACCGTTCGAGGGAATTCTCCCGAACCTTCTACGCCGCTATCGCGAGACAGAGAGCGACGCAGTCCGGGAACGCCTCAGAGCCTGCATGGGGCGGGAGCTCTGTCCCGACTGCAAGGGCGCCCGGTTGCGGCCCGAATCACTTGCAGTCACCGTCCAGGGCCTCTCGATCCATGACTTCTGCTCGTTGCCGATCGACGAAGCCCACGACGTTGCCCACGGCCTTGATCTCACGCGGGAACAGCAGGCGATCGCAGGGGAAATCCTCAAGGAAATCCGGCTGCGCCTGGGCTTCCTGCACTCTGTGGGACTCAGCTACTTGAGTCTGAACCGGGAAAGCGGGACACTGTCGGGTGGGGAATCCCAGCGAATCCGCCTGGGGACACAAGTAGGGAGCGGCCTCGTTGGCGTGCTTTACGTTCTGGACGAGCCAAGCATCGGCCTGCACCAGCGGGACAACGAACGCCTCCTCAGAACCCTGGAAAAACTCCGTGATCAAGGCAACACCGTCGTGGTTGTGGAGCACGACATAGATACCATCCGCAGCGCTGATTACGTCATTGATCTGGGCCCGGGTGCCGGACGCCTGGGAGGCGAACTGGTATGCAGTGGCCCCCCAAGCGAGATTTCGGCCTGCGAAGCATCTCTAACCGGCGCCTACATGACCGGACGAAAGGCCATCCCGATTCCGGAAGAACGGCTACCGGGGAATGGACACGCTCTGAAAATCGTGGGGGCAAGCGAACACAATCTAAAGACGATTGATGTGACGATTCCTCTGGGAACATTCTGCTGTGTGACAGGCGTATCAGGATCGGGTAAGAGCACTCTGGTGGATGATATTCTGAAAAAGGCGCTGACTCAACACTTCGAGTTCAAGACCGATCCTCCCGGAAAACACAAACGCATCAACGGCCTGGCGCATGTGGACAAGATGATCGTGATCGACCAAAGCCCCATCGGCCGGACGCCGCGTTCGAACCCCGCGACCTACACCGATGCGTTCAACACCATCCGGGAGCTCTATTCGAAAGTACCGGAGTCCCGAGTGCGAGGCTACAAGCCGGGCCGTTTCAGCTTCAATGTCAAGGGCGGACGCTGCGAGGAGTGCAAGGGTGATGGCATCAAGAAAATCGAGATGCAGTTCCTGCCGGACGTCTATGTGCAGTGCGAAGTCTGCAACGGCAAACGTTACAACCGTGAGACACTGAGTATCCGCTATCGTGGTCAAACGATAGCCGATGCCCTGGATATGACGGTCAACGAAGCCTGCGAAGTTTTCAGCGCCGTCCCCAGACTCAAGCGCAAGCTGGACACACTTCAGTCAGTGGGCCTTGGCTACATTCACCTGGGGCAACCGGCCACGACTCTGTCCGGCGGCGAAGCCCAGCGCGTAAAACTCGCAGCCGAACTGGCTCGCCAACCAAAAGGACACACGCTCTACATCCTGGACGAGCCAACCACAGGACTGCACACCGCAGACATCGAGCGGCTGCTCCAGGTTCTGCAATCGCTCCGGGATCAGGGCAACACGGTGTTGGTGATCGAGCACAATCTCGATGTAATAAAGGTAGCAGACCACCTCGTCGATCTCGGCCCTGAAGGTGGTGACGAAGGAGGCCAAGTTGTCGCGGCCGGGACACCCGAAGTCGTCGCCGATTGCGCCGATTCCTACACCGGCCAGTTCCTTCGTCCCATTCTGGACGAGGAAGGACGGGCCAAGCCACCCGACCGATCCAGGATCAAGGCTGCAGCGGCCAAAGCAACCCCGACCACCAGAACGATCCGTAAGCCGCGTAAAGGAACCGCGAAGAAGAGGACCACCAAGAAAACGGGGAAGAAACGCGCTTGACGGCCCCGTTCGTAGTAAGGCTCGTAGCGCAGCGGAGTACCATTCCTCGTTGGGATCAAGCCGAACACCAACGCGACTCCGGCAACCTACGTCGCTCACTACAGACGACCGCATCCCCGTTTCGTAGTAAGGCTCGATGAGAGGGGATCCGCGCCCCAATGCTCTACCACACAGATTCGCGCGTGGGCAACGGGTCTGCCGTCCAAGCCATCCGGTCGGCCAAGCGGGCCAGCAGGTCAGCTTTGGCCTGGAGACAGTCCGGATTATCCCACTGGTTGCTCGTCTCCGCCGGATCGACCACCAAGTCATAAAGCTCCCCCGTACCCAGGCCATGCGCGACCGTGAGCTTGTGCCTCTCGGTCCGCAACATGGTCGTCTGGGCGCTCGGCTCGTAATAGAAATTCGAGCCGTAGAATTCGCAGTATACATCCTCCCGGAAGGTATCCAGAGGCGCTGTCCCACGAAGGAGCGGAACCAGAGAGCGTCCCTGCATGCCCTCTTGAGGGACCATCCCGGCCAACTCCAGGATTGTCGGCGCCAGGTCGACCAGCTCGACCAGTCCCGAAGACCGACGCCCTCCGCCGAATAGCCCCGGACAGCTCATGATCAGCGGAACGTGCACGCCGCAATCGTAGAAATAGGGCCCCTTTAGGTAGATACCGTGGTCCCCCAGCATCTCGCCGTGGTCACTGCAGAAGATGACCAAAGTGTTCTCCCGCTCTCCACTCTCGTCCAGCCAGTCAAGGAGACGCCCCACCTGATGATCGATGAGGTCGACCATGGCCCAGTAAGCCGCTCGGATCCAGCGGTGGTCCGTCTCTGACATCTTGTCGTAAGCGTGTCCCCCCTTTCCGCCGTAAGCTCCCGCGTGGTCGGTCCGCTGCCAGGACGGCTTGTCGTCCAACTCGCCGGCTACGTAGTTCGGCAACGGAATCTCGTCAATGACAGAAGCGTAACGCTTCAGGTACTCAGCCGGTGGATCGAAACTGTGGTGGGGATCGAAAATATTGATGGAGAACAGCCATGGCCGCTTCTTGCGCGCACTGGCCTGCATGAAGTGCAACGCTTTCTCGACACACCAGGTCGTCTGGTGCAGTGGCTCCGGCATGCCTATCGACACGAACCGGCTCTGCGCGGTCCGCTCCCCCCCATACCTCTCGCCCTTCTCCGCGAGCCACAGGCCGTACTCGTTGGATGGCCAGTCAGCATTGGGGTGGTGGGACCAATGGAAGACGTCGTAACCGTCGTCGATCCGGCGTTCAGTACCGGGACAGGCTTCCGGACGGCATGGCGAAAGGTGGAGTTTTCCGGACAGTCCGCAGACATAGCCCTGATCGTGCAGGAGTTTGGGAACGAGCCGTTCCGACTCCGGAATCGGTTGCCCATTCTGGCGACAACGCGTGGTCCGTGGATAACGGCCGGTCAGGAAGCTCGCCCGACTGGGGGCACAGACGGGGTTCTGGCAGTACGCCTGCTCGAACAGGACTCCCTCCCTGGCCAGGCGGTCCAGATTCGGTGTGTGTACGTATGCGTTCCCCGTACACCCAAGCGTGTCGAAGCGTTGCTGATCCGTGCAGATCCAGAGAACGTTGAGAGGCTTCTCAGGCATGGTGGGCTCCTGGCGTTGCGGGTACGAGCAATCAACCACGGGGCTCGGCGCTGCCGTCCGATGGTCCCAGGCAGAGCATGTCCATCAGGGAACACAGGTCGATTCGGGCACGTTTCACATCTACGTAGATTCGCATCATATGCTCCATGGTCAACAGGCGGGGGAGAAAGTCGCACAACAGAGCGGGGCTACTATCTCGCCACGCAGACGCCCACGCCAGCGCTTCGGCGCCCGACTGACAATCCCTCAGTTGCAGGAGGCGGCTCGACGGAGTCTCTCCCTCCATCGGGCAAAACGGCCCAGAGAATCCCTGGAGGGAGAGACTCCGTCGAGCCATCTTGAGGTCCTCC
>Ga0209249_1003651_pt1 | contig 10815 bp, 11 predicted proteins | sample SaaInlV_200m_DNA_4_FD_184653 | JGI IMG/M metagenome (GOLD analysis project Ga0209249, IMG submission 184653) | Marine microbial communities from expanding oxygen minimum zones in the Saanich Inlet - SI037_S3LV_200m_DNA (SPAdes) (version 2) | ecosystem: Environmental > Aquatic > Marine >...
CGAATCCGGGCGTGTCATCCCGAAGAGGCTCTTTGCCAGCTCCGTACGACCGGCGCCGACCAGACCGTAAAGGCCGAGAATCTCGCCTTTGTGGACGGACAGCGAGACATTCTGGAATTCGTCCCGGCGACTGAATGAGTCGACCCGCAAGACGTCGTCGCCACGGGCGACCTTAATCTTGGGAAACAGGTTCTTCAGCTCCCGTCCCACCATCATCTGCACCAGGGAGTCGTGATCCACATCGTCGATATCACGGGTGTCAACATGCGTGCCATCGCGCAGGGCCGTTACCCGATCGGCAATTGAAAAAATGTCATCAAGCCGATGCGAGATGAAAACAATGGCCGTGCCTTCACGGCGCAACTGCCGGACAATCTCGAACATGTTCTCGGACTCGGTTCCGCTGAGCGTGGAGGTCGGTTCATCCATAAAGAGGACTTTGGCGTTGACCGACAGGGCTTTGGCTATCTCCACCAGCTGCCGTTCCGCCGCCGTCAGATGCCCCAGTTTGCGCCGGGGATCCAGGCGCACGTTCAACCGGGTCAGCAACGCTTGCGTGCGTTCATGCATTTCACGCCAGCGAATCCGCCTTGAAAGGGGCGAATGCGGCTGGTGATTCATGAAAATGTTCTCGGCCACACTCAAATCAGGAAATACGGAGGGATCCTGATAGACGGCGGCTATGCCCTGCTGAATCGCCTCGCGGGGCCCGCCCCAGACGACCGGTTCGCTACAGTACTGGATACTGCCTGACGTTGGTTGAATCACCCCCGTCGCAATCTTGATCAGAGTCGACTTCCCTGCGCCATTCTCCCCCACCAGTGCGTGCACTTCGCCGGGACGCAGATCGAAACCACACTCCCGCAACGCCAGCACCCCAGGATACTGCTTGCTCAGTCCGTTCAGTTTGAGAATGATATCTTTCAATCAACAACCTTTAGCGCCATGCACCGAATCGCACAGCATTCTTGAGCAAGCATTGTGGAGTGGCTACTCCTTATTCTTCTTGGCGGGAGTCCACGCTGCGGTTGGCAGTATATCAATCGTGCCCCTAAGCCCTCGTCAGCAAGTCGGTCCAAGTGCGGCGTCTTAAACCCAACGGCACCTTGGGTTCCAATATCGCTCCATCCCATATCGTCCATGTATACAAGAATGACATTGGGTCGCTCGCCGGCGGTGCACATAGCCATGCCACCTAGAAGGGCGATGCCCATGGCTATAATGTGGCGCTTCATGGTGCGCCTTGCTTCTCGGCCTTGACGAATACAAGCTTGTCGGGTGCGTACTGCAGCACCAAGCCGCAGGCACCGGCGACTCTGCCGAGAAAATCATCGGTCGGCATTCCGGTAACCTCCGATTTCTCCACGAGGAAGGTCCCGTCGGGCACCTCAAAGGGAAACACTACCCCCTTGACCTCAGACACCTGTTTCATGACCTCTCGAATATCCTTTCTCTCGAACGAGATGGTGACACGCCGATGGATGCCGTGCAAAGCACGGATTTCAGCGGTCGACGCCACCGTGAGACCCGACCTTCCGCCTCTTCCCTGCCCTATGCTTTGAGATTTCCAGAAAGAGCAGCATGCCAAGCATGCCGCCGTTCAGATCTACGAAGAAATCGAAAATTTCATCGGAGCCAAGAGAAACGAGTACAGTGGCAGCAGGATGCCCAACACCCAACCGAGGAGAAGAACGATGCGCAATGCTGTGCTTGGTTTCTTCATATCGTCAGATCGAACACCGATAGTAGACGGTTTGATTTTCAGGCGCTTCCGGGATTTGCGGGTGTTTTTTCATTGGCCTATATGCAGATACACTCTCACACAATCCGGTTAAGTCAGGCGATTAAGCGTAACCGATCAACTTACACGATCCCTACCTGCCTCCGTCCAGAACGCGATTCATGAATAGAAAATCCCCCGCCAATACCTGAAGCGCCCTCCAAACGTTTCAGGTGATGCGTCTGAGGCCGGTGAGGAGCGGCCGTTTACGGGGCGCTATCCACAATTCCCAAGGTAGCCCGACGTCTCGTGTCTACAACCTCTTCGCAGAGAAATTGCGAATCCAAATCATGCATTCCCATGGTGTAGAAAAGCCGACACCGCCGTGGTCAAGCGTCTTACCGCCTATGCTGTCGCGCATCTTCTCATCCTCGACATCCGCAATCTTCTCGCCGTCCACCCATATCTGGATGCGCGTCCCGCGCACGTCAATGCGGAACGTGTTCCCGTTGTGCGGGTCGAGATTCAGTCCCTTCCCTTTCACCAGGCTACGCACACCGTCGTTCTTCGGATTGCCGTAGCCGGAAGCCACGTGGCAATACTGATTGTACGAGCAGCCAAGACCCCAACGACCATCGCTGCTGAGACTAAGGCGGTAGGTGCTCGATCCGCTCTCATTCCAGCTCTCCTTCGCATCGACAAGGTGAAACATAATGTATCCGGCTCGGTGGTCCATCGCTAGCCCGTGTGGATTGAACGCACGATCCACGCCGCGCATGCAGAACTCGAACTCCATGCTGTAGTCCGTCCAATCCGCACTGCCGACATTGCTCAAGAGCGTGGCTCCCCGTCCATTACCGCTATGCCCGTACCGGAACCCCGGCCTCGCCTTGGGCAACGAGACCACTTTGTCGCCCTGCACCTCGAAGAGGGTGCGCAACGGAGTCCACTTCACGCCACCAAAGTCCAGCGACCCATCGCCGGCCGGCAATACTCCACCAGCCACCGTAACGTGACACTCCCTCATGTGCTCGATCCCGATCGACACCCACCCGAACACCGTCTCCAGTTTGATCGGCCCCAGGTTGAGCACTCCCTTGAGCTTGTCGCCGTTCTGTAGATCAATGGAGGCCATTTCGTGGTCATCATGAATGTGGATGTTCATGATTTTCTCTAGTGGCACATCCATCTTCGCGTAGGACGTCTGAACGGGAATTGATGTGATCGTTGGGACGCCAATGACGCGCGACCCGTCTACCAGGTCGATGGCCAAGCGAAGTGGAGTCACCTTGAGAGCATTCGGGTCTGGTGTCGCACCGAGTGATGTCGAGTGTCCCGCCGATGCCTCCATGAGGGCCGGCGCCTCTATCGCGATCTTCGCTTCACACACGGTGACAGCAACGGTAACGCAAATGACAGTGAAATACTTAAGCATGCTCACATCAACCTCCCAATAATGCCTGGCCTTAACACTGTGTTTCCATAAAAAACTCGACGTGCCCACAGTTCGGGCAAACCCAGAGATCGAAATACTCTCGGTTTACGAAGAGTTCCCCGAGATCGCCGAGCACACCGAGTCGGGCACCCTCATGAAAGCGCTTCTGCCCACTGAAAACCATCTTGGACTCACACCTGAGACAGTCGAGATCCGGCTCCTGAGACGCTCCCGGTTCCGCCCCCGGCTCGCGTCCTCGACGAACAAGCTCTTCGTTGGCGATCGCGATTGCCTCAGGACGGTACTGGTCTGCCTCCGCTTCCACCATCCGCTGCAGTTGCCCATCCGGCAGACAAAGGATGCGCTCGCGAAGTTCGTCATCACTCATACGGCACCTGTTGGGCCGCATGCATCGCGCTCCAACAGCCCATGTAGGCACGGTCGCGCACCGGGTTGCCGTGTACAGCGCTCTTGTAGTTGTCGTAATCGATCTCACCGACCCAGTCGGCGACAAGCTTGGCGAAGACCTCCTTCGGACAAACCACCCGATACCGATAGTCGGCGTGCCTGTCCTCGAACGGCTCCACCGTCACACCAGCAGCCCCCATTCGCTCACATACCGCCGCGATATCCTCCTCAAATCGCGACCGCACGAGCAGCATCCCAGGCTGCTCCCGATGTGCTACGACTGACACGAATCCTGATTTGCTGAACAACCACATACTTGCCTCCCTCTAAAGCCCCGTTAATCGCGCGAATCACGCGCTCTCTTGATGTCATCGTCTCGTGTCGCATGATGTTCTCCTGCCGACGTTGCGGCTAACGGGAGACATGGCGCCATGTGATTGTCAGCTGCGAGATGAATCTAGAGCGCTGCAGAGGGGAGCACAAGGATATTGCGGGTCTTGGGCGATGTGGGGACAGCGGGCCTGGCCATGGGCGCCCTCCCCTTCCGCAGTTGCCACGGATAAGCATTTGCCCTACGCTCCACAGCGTAGATAAGTCCACATGCAGAGGACTTCGACCCCAGTGGTTCGCACCCATGCTGGGCGTACACAAGCGAATTGATAGCAGGGCCGTATCGCACGGTGAAACGAACATTCTGCCAAGGAGAAATGAAATGACGAAGCAACGCATAGTGGTGCCAGCAGTGAGAGGGCTGGTGACATTGCTCATAGGAGGCACGATGGTCATGGCGGGAGAAGGCACGCGACTGGTAAACATCAAGCAACCCCCACTGAATACCACAATGATGGGGGTCGTGAAGGGCGTATCAGATTATCACGGGCTGAACCTGAGTCAGGCAATGGTCTACGGGCTGTCTGGGCACGCGTTTCTCATCAACATACACAAGACACTGTGCCCCAGTGGTCCCTACTGCTGGAAGCGGGAGAACTCAAAGCCACTGATTCGCAATATGGGCATTGAGATGACCGACTTGGGATTCTTCTCTGCGGAGAGCGATAGCGAAGCACGATCGAAACTCGAAGATCAACTGCGCAAGGCACTGGCAAAGGGAATCCCATGTTCATTGATAAACATGGAGAATCAGATCATCGGCGGTTTTGACACCACTGGATTCTTCTCAGCGCAGCCTTGGGGAGGCAAATTTCCACCTGCCAAGCTATCGTTCGGCACATGGAAGGAGCTCGGCAAAGAGATTCATCTCAATTTCTATACACTTGCGAAAGCGAAACCCCTTGATCGCAAAGCCGCCATACTTGCCAGCTTGGATTACGCGATCGATATGCATAAGAACCCAGAGCAACATAGCTCAGAGAACTACGGGGTCGGCCCGCTAGCCTATGACCACTGGATCGCCGCTGCCGAGAAGCATGGCTCACAGCACGGCAACTGGTGGAACGCGGTGGTGTGGCGTGAATGTCGCGAGATGGCCTCTGAGTACTTCTCTGAGATCGGAAAAGCATACGAAGATGTGGCAGCTCTGTGTGAACCACTCACTGAAGACTATCTGGCGATCAGCAAGAATCTCGAAGCGATCAGCAAGAAGGACATGGACCCCCAGAGGAAGATGGAGTTGCTGAAGAAGACCAAGGAGATGGAATCAGATGCCATCGACCGGGTGGCACAACTTGCTGCCGCAATGCGCCACTCCAAAGGAACAGGCAACGCTCCTGGCAAGTGAGTGCCAAGAGGTGGAGGGAGAGAGGCCCACTCAGATGGCCTGTCCCGAAGGCACTAGCTTAAGGGCATCCAGCAGGGGAATTGAACACCCAATATCCAACACTCACATCCAATGACCAAGTGCGTGCGGCCAGCGAATAGTCAGCCCCAGGGCCTCCCATTCACTGTGTACGCTCACTTGGACATTGGATATTCCTTGTTGGTTGTTGGATATTGAACATGCCGCAAGGCCGTGACGGAATAGCTTAAACTAGTGCCATTCTGGCCTCTCCCTAGGTGTTCCTAACATCTATGGGGTGATCCCGGCCGCCTTAATCGCTTGTCTTCTCAAAGACGTACTTCCTGTTTCTTGTCAGAGCATTGGGTGGCTGCTTCGTCGCTTCGAATGAATCGTATCCCGTCTTCAGATTCTTCCAGAAAGTGTCCCATTCTGATGTGCTGTGCCTTGCCATATTCGCCTTTGTCATGCGAAAGGGAAAGGAGTGGACCCTAAAGAAGCTCTGCCCATTACGTAGTGCAGCATCAGCAAGACAGTAGATTTCTTCGATCTTTGTATCTGTCATGGCGAAGCACCCGATGGAGACGCGATTCCCGTGAACCATCAGCGCGCTTCCTGTTCGGCCATGCGCTCTGTCGTATGCATTCGGGTAGCCGAGATTGAAAGAGAGGTGGAAGCGACTATTGGGGTTCATGCGCGACGGTGTAACGAAGTAGCAGCCCTCAGGTGCCTGGCGATCTCCCTCGCGCAGCTTTGGCCCGAGACGGCCGGACATGCCAACAATGGTGTAAGTACGGAATAGCTGAAAGGCTTCCTTCTCCTTGATCCAGAGCTCCAGTTCCCTTTCCTCCTTAAAGATACGGATAAAGATCGGTGAGCCATATGCCAGGCCACTACGTTCAAGATCACGTACAAGAGAAGGCGCGACCCCTGCAATGGCTTTGCGAGAGCGTCGACTTGATGGAACATGCTGCTTCGCAAAGGCCGGAATGGCAACGGCGACGCCTTCCCTGCTTTCGCCCGCCCTGCCTTGGTCGGCTGCCTTGGAGCAGCCGGAATGACTGCAGGTGAGCGCGATGGCCAGTAGTAGTCTCGCAATCAGTCTCATGCGAATACCGGAACAATGCGGTCTAATTTCCCTCATACAGGTCGCCTTCCTTCTGCCGACAGATCAAGCGGCATAGTGCCATGAGATCGTCAGCTTTGGACAAATCTAGAGTGCGGCAGAGGGCAGCACAAGGATATTGCGGGTCTCGGGCGAGGTGGGGACAGAGACCCGATCAATGCTACTTCACGCGCATATAGATGGTGTACTTCTGATCCCATGACGACGGAATGGTCTCGGGGTCAAAGCCGCCGGCTTCGATAATGAGAAAGTCCGTGCCGGCAATGTTGCGTACTTCCATTTTTCGAGCAACGCCAACATCCGTGCCGATGAGCATCGTGTCGCTCCAGAAGTAGCCCTTGAAAGCGCCGCTCTTCACCTTGCCGCCATCCATAAGCACGAGGACGTCTTTGGGTTTCTCTTTTCGGCCCTTCTTCTGCGCTTCCACCCAGTTTGTCGCGCTCTTCTCGACCCCCGCTTCGCTCTTGGGCCTTGGCCAGACCGCCCAGTGCCATGTACCCACAAAGGCTTTGTTGGGCGTGAATGTGCCACTGTAGCGACATTTGTCGGCCTCTTTGCCACTGCGTGCCGCTGCGGTCGTCATCTTGGGCCGAGTCTTGATATAGTCATCACCACCCGGCAGGGCGTTCCTCATGCCATGATCCGGCACGCAGCTCTCCGCTGTCGCCTGCATCAGGATCGAGATTTGGGTTCATCGGCAGGTTAACACATGGGCTCCGGAACCTATTCCATCCACGAACAGATAACCGTCACGAAGGTCACCTTCTACCTTCTTGCCATCAACAAGCAGCATTGTTGATTGACTATCAATTTGGGGTAATCCCACAGAGGCGGTCATAGTGACGGGAATCTCTACGCTAAGCTCAAAGCCATCGGCCAACTCATTGTTAAAGGACACCTTAACAGGGCCGCGAATGGTGGGGATTGTTCCTGAGGCCGTCTTCAGATCAGCGGGTTGAGGTTGAATAAGGACCTTCTTGAAGCCAGGCTCAAGAGGGCGGACCCCCAGCAGGTAGCGTGGAATGATATTGCCAGGGACAGCACCCCATGCGTGATTCCAGTCCTGATTTGGTTTGAACGTGTTATCCCAGGCTTCCAGCGTGATGGTGGAGCCCACTCTGATCATGTTATACCAACTTCGGATATCCTTTGAGGTCATATGCTCAAGCGCAACATCCGGTCGGCTGCCTTCGTACAAGGCTTCAAGCAGGTATTGAGCACCGTAAACACTGCAGGCCATACCGCGTGACGCCACGAACTCCACTACGGTCTTCTGGCGGTCTTTCGGCACCAATCCAAATGCGAGCGGCATCATGTTGGCATGCAGCGACGCATGTTTAGCGCCCTCGCCATCAACGTAGATGCCCCGCTTCGTGTCGAAAAGGATCCTGTTGAAAACTGCTATGACGTTCTCGGCCTTTTTCTGGTATTCCTCGGCATCAGATGTCTTGCCGAGCGCGGCGGCGATGTCAGCCATCTGAAGAAGCGTCTGGTAGTAGAACGCATTGACAACCGTATTGACCTCTTTGAATTCGTAACCGTCCCGCTCGCCTGAGGGCCAGTCCACAATGTCGCTAAGGTCCTTGGTGTTCAGCAGTCCATCCGCCCGGGCCCGATGCTCCAAAGTCTTCTGGGATTTCAGTATCGCGTAGTTCTCTGCCAGGGACTCCGTGTTCCCTGTGTACATGAAATCGGCCCAGGCCATGAGCACGGAGTGCTGTTTCCATTCGGTTGGCCAGGTAGAATGCCTCAGCAAGTATTCGTGACTATAGCGTGCAAGCGTGTATTCCCTGTCCACCGCATAGTGGGATAGCTGATTGATGTAAGCATCGGCCTCATAAGGGATGCGTTCTCTGTCACCGTCAACATAGACCCCACAGAAGCTTGTTGCTTTCATGCTGTATTTGCACAACGCCCAGATATCATTCAGCACCGGATCGGACGACTCAAAGCTGGACGCGCTTTCCTCAAACGGATAGTGAATCGATATGTGCCGGACCATCGACTCTGTGAGCTCGAAGGGGCAGTTCACCAGCTCAACGTATCGAAACGGTGCAATGACGCCTATCTCCTTGGGCATTAGGATCGCTTCTCCGCCACTGTTGCGCTTGTCTTGGGGCGGGTGAATGCTGTGCTTCTGGTCTCCTGCCTTGAGTGTCTGCACGATCTTGTAGTAGCGGACAGTTCCGCCGGGGTCCCGGTTGACGCCATCGGCGTCGCCCCTCTCACCCAAATGGACCTCCATTTGATGATCGGTTGTCAGGGCGCCCAGCTCAAGCTGTAGAAAACCAAAGGCAACCCTCCCAAAATCAATCAGGTAGTGCCCGTCGGCCTTCTTCCTGATGCTGACAGGCGAAACGGGTGTTTGCTCGAGCGGATAACGCGTTGTGAGGTACGTGCTTTGCAAGTCACCGGTCATAAACCGCATAGGCTTCGACCATCCGCTTTCACCGCCCAGGGCGGTCCAGGTCTTGACTTTCCAGCAGTATGTCTTATGGGACACCAAATCCTTGCCGTCATACGAGACATTCTGCGAGGAGCAAGAGATTCTCTTCTTGCTGTCCCACATATCTGCCCTGCCATCTGCCAGCACCTTCGGATCACTGGCCACTAGAAGCTGATAGGCCGTCAACGTGTCATGCTTGTGAGACGAATGCACAATCCAGCCGAACTCCGGGGTAGAGTCCGTTATACCGACTACGGTTGATCCTTGAAGGAATTCAACCATCATCCCGTCGGGGGCTTGCGCTTGAGCTGAGATACTAGTGCAGACCATCATTATAGTGGCGAGCCCTGAAACGATACTTCGCAGTAAAGCCATTCATGAATCCCTTTCTGTGGGGTGCTCTTCCATTGTTCATAAACTTAGATTCTTCCGAACTCCAGGTACGCGTCCATAAGTGTGACGATGCTCTCAACAGGTGTATCGGCTTGGATGTTATGAGATGTGCAGAAAATATACCCACCATCCTGCTTGGCCATGTCTGCTATAGCTTTGACTTCACGCCGAATATCATCCCGCGACCCATGTGGCATTGTCTTCTGAATGGATACGCCACCGTGAAAACAGAGATCCTTGCCAAACATCTCTTTCAGGTTCGCCAGCGACATCCCCCCCGCTTCGGGTTGTATGGACTGAAGGATATCCAGTCCACACTCAATCATGTCTGGAATGATATCAACCACGGATCCACATGTATGGTGCATGGCCAGTGTTTTGTGACGCTTGATGAGGTCGATGTAGTCAGCAAAACCGGGCCTGATGAACTGGCGCCACATGTCGGCACTAATGAGCAGACCATTCTGGGCACCGAAATCGTCGCCTGTCAGAACAATGTCGATCTTGGAGTTGGACGCGAGAAGGATTCTCTCCAGGTAGCCGAGATAGAACTCCCTGACTTTTCTGAACGTGGCTTCAGCTACTGCCGGGTTGGCGGCAAGGTCAAAGAAGATGTTTTCCGTACCACGCAAATACATGGCAGGCTTGAACTGAGCGACACGGTTCAAACGGTCCCCCATGAACACCACAACGCGGTCTTCCTCGAGAATGGCATCACATTGCGCTTCGATAACGTCATAGTCAAACATGTCGGGATGCGGCCACTGCGCATAGGCTTCGACGTCTTCAGGAGATTCGGCAGCCGCTAACGGTGGAACGGTCACTTCACTGTACGATTCCGATTGCCCGGGAGCTCCTGCGGCAACGGCGGCACGCTGCACACCCCAGATATCGGTAGCCGGCGCAAGCGGAGGCCCTATGTAGGTGGGGCCCTCAATGTAGCGAAGATCCACATCGTAATCGTCTAAGAATTCTTTGTACGGCTTGCCACACGTGGTTTCCAGGTGCTGAGCCACGGCGGCGGTGGCCCAGAAATCAATGGGGATCCTGTCACCGAGTCGATGTTCAAGGGCTTGAAACGTTCTGTCACGCGAGGTCATCTGTTTCACCTTATGGTTGCTATGCGCCCAACGAACACACTCACACTTCGGTAGCCCGGCTGATGGCGTAGAGCGCTTGGAGGTGAATCTAGAGCGCGGCAGAGGGCAGCACAAGACAATTGCGGGTCTCGGGCGAGGTGTGAGGGCGAGGTGGATACAGGGCAGGTGGAATGGTGGCACGCGGTTGCTTGGCGGCGGGTCGGTGAAAGAAGTTTGTCGTCCGATCTTGGATGGCATACCATGCGTCCATGCGTAGGCGATGCGTTGGAGCTCTCTGTTTTGCGGTACTGCTATCCGGTTCCCCTCTGCGGGTCGCGGGGGGTGCAGCGGATGTCGAGCTGCTGGTGCCCTTGTATTCCTATCCCTCATGGTACGAGCCCACAAACTACGTCTGGGCGAGCGTTGCCGCAGCGGCCGGACAGGTCCCCGTCACCGCCATCATCAATCCGAAC
>Ga0209249_1003653_pt1 | contig 10806 bp, 6 predicted proteins | sample SaaInlV_200m_DNA_4_FD_184653 | JGI IMG/M metagenome (GOLD analysis project Ga0209249, IMG submission 184653) | Marine microbial communities from expanding oxygen minimum zones in the Saanich Inlet - SI037_S3LV_200m_DNA (SPAdes) (version 2) | ecosystem: Environmental > Aquatic > Marine >...
TAGTTTTTTTTGTACTGTCAAATTACCGTTGTTTTTGAGATTATGGTATTATTAATTATTACTTTTAAACCTTTGTAGGTTTTTTTGACTGTAACTAGTTTTAACAGAAATAGTATTAGAATGAAATACAATGAGAATTCATTGTTAAAAGAAGACTTCGACAAACTTTTTAACCTTCTGTATCCTTCGCTGGTAGTCTATGCTAATAAGTTTATAGATAACATTCATGAGTGCGAGGGGATTGTACAGGAAATATTTATCAAGTTCTGGTTGAATATATATTCCTCATCTAAAGAAATTAATGCAAAATCGTACTTGTACCGCGCGGTTCACAATGCTTGTATCGACCAAATCAGACATTGCGCAGTTAAAGAAAAAAGAATAAAGGATTATAAATACATGCAAAATAAGCATGCTGATATTAAAGACATAATTGCAGAAAGTGAATTGAAAGTACGTATTGAAAAAGCAATAAATAAACTGCCCCATAAATGTCGAAAGATTTTTTTAATGAGCCGAGACGATGAATTAACCTACAAGCAAATTGCTCAGGAATTAGATATTTCTATAAAAACTGTTGAAACGCAAATCGGGAAAGCCCTGAAAATTCTTCGAAAACAACTCTCAGAATTTATAATCTCTCTTTTTTTGTTCACAAGAAATAATAAAGGATAAAAAATATTTATTCGAAACAGTCATCAATCCTAGGTTACAGACTTACTTTAAATTTTTAAATAAAATAATACTAACCTTGAGTAAGGGTAGAACTATTTAGTTTCGTTACATATTAAAAGTAAGATTAATGGACATAGAAAATACTTTAATTTTAATTGGAAAGGTATTAAGTGGTAATGCATCTGATTTAGAGGCTAAGAGCCTGATTGATTGGAGGAATGAAAATAAAGAAAATGAGAAATTCTTCAATGAATTAAAAAAGAGTTGGGATTTAGGGAATTCAGTTTACAGTAAGATTGACACTGATAAAGCCCGCGAAATTGTAAAATCCAAACTAATTCAACACTATTCTAATAAGCGGGGAACAAAGTTAAGATTCCTTCAAGTGTTACAAAAAATAGCAGCAATTTTAATCATTCCGCTTCTAATTTTTAGTGCTTGGCAGTTAAACGAGAGTACTAAAAATATTGAAGTTAATCATCGCTTTGAATTGATTGCATCCAAAGGGCAATTGTCGCAATGTGTGTTGCCCGATGGAAGTTATGTTTGGTTAAACGGCGGCTCCAAAGTTATTTATACTGCATCTCAATTTCAAAAAGAAAGAATAGTTGAGTTAAAAGGTGAAGGGTATTTTGAGGTTGCAAAAAATGAAGAAGTTCCTTTTTTGGTACACACTTCCAATACTTTGGTGAAAGTTTTTGGAACTAAGTTTAATGTAAATGGGTATAATTCCGATAAAATTGTAGTTACTCTTGAAGAGGGCAGGGTTGGAGTTTCTGGAGATACAGGTATTGAACCTTCTGTTTTTATTAATCCAGGAGAACAGGCAATTATAAAATCAGACGGAGTCATAAAAAAACAGAACATTGCCGACACAGAATTATTTACTAGTTGGAAAGAACGAAAACTTGTATTTAAGAACGAAAATCTGGAAACAATTGCCGAAAAATTAGAAGATATTTTTGATGTGAAAATAGAATTTAAAGATGAAGCTTGTAAAGAATACAGATATAGAGGAATTATTGAATACGAAAATTCTATTTTCCATACTATGGAAATACTGGAATTGACATCTGATATTAAATATAAAATGACAGGTAGAAATATTTGTTTGGAGTTAAAAAAATAAAAAAATAAAAACGGGAATAGTTACAGCTATCCCCGTTTAATAATTTCCGGGATGGTAACCCGAAACTGGTAATTTATAAGTATAAACTAACATGGTAAAATTATGAAAAAAAATGAACGATTGAACGGCTTGTTGTATAGTCGTTTGAAAAAACTTTTATTAATTATGAAACTAACTACACTGTTTCTGCTACTGGCATTTATTCAGGTCTCTGCAAAATCGTATTCGCAGTCTGCAAGATTGAATATATACATGACTAATGTAGCTCTGTCAGAGGTGTTTGATGAGATTGAGTCACAATCGGAATTTCATGTCTTTTACAAAAAAGACCATTTTGACGACACAAAAAAGGTTAGTGTTAATTATTCTCAAACCAGGATTGAGAAAATTTTGGATCAAGTATTAACAGGTTTAGATGTTAATTATAAGGTTATTGAACGTGACATTGTAATAACAAAGAATGATGAAAAAAGAGCAACCGTTGCTCAACAAGGTAAACTTACCGGAACCGTAGTTGGTTCTGATGGTGAACCTGTTGTTGGTGCAACTGTTCTGATTAAAGGAACTACAACCGGTACGGTTACTGATGTTAATGGTAAGTTTACAATGAATGCTCCTGCAAGTGATGCGATACTCGTTGTTTCATTTATTGGTTTGCGTTCACAAGAAATTGTGATTGGCAACCAAACTTCATTCAATGTAACTCTTGAAGAGGATATTTTCGGTATTGAGGAAGTTGTTGCCATCGGATATGGTACCATGAAAAAGAGTGACTTAACAGGAGCAGTTGCTTCTATAAGAAGCGAGGATTTGGTGAGAGCCAACCCAACAACTGCTACCGAAGCACTCCAGGGACAAGTTGCTGGTGTAAATATCCAAAAACTTAGTGGTAAGCCTGGTGAAGGTTATAAGATTGATATTCGTGGATTAAGTAACTTCAATGAATCATTGAACCAACCATTAGTTGTAATTGATGGTGTTATGGGAGGTGATTTAAATACACTTAACCCTGCCGATATTGAGTCGATGGACATTTTAAAAGATGCATCTTCAACTGCAATTTATGGATCCAGAGGTGCAAATGGTGTAATTATCATTAAAACAAAAAAAGGGATTTCGGGTAAACCACGTGTAACTTACTCTGGTTATATGGGAGCAAAAGTTCCAAACCATATTCCGAAAATGATGGATGCCGGTGAATTTTATTATACTTATAACGAATTGCGTCCTGCCGAAACCGGGAATGATCCAAGAGGTTGGACTTCTACCGAAGTATATAACGGAGAAAACAATATTACTACAGACTGGATTGATTTAGTAACTGATCCTTCTCTACAAACTAGCCATACAGTTGCATTAACTGGTGGTACAGAAAATACTGTGTACGATTTTTCTACCGGTTATTTAAATGAAGGTGGAAGTATATTACACACGAAATTTAACAGATATACATTAAAGGCTGGCATGGAAAGTAAGATTAACGATGTTGTTAAAGTTGGACTTACTTCTTACTATGCATACGGAATACAAAACTTATCTTCTACAGAAGCTTTGCGTTCTGCTTACCGTGCAAGACCAACAGGAACACCATATTATGCAGATCTTGTTAATCCTGCAGAAAGTAGTGATGTTGATTGGAACGGATATGCACTTTGGATGGGTATTAGCGACAAGCAGGTTCTTAATCCATTAGTTGAACTCGATCCTGAAAACTCACAAAGAGAAAAGATATCTTCAGACTTCCTTGGTAATGGTTTTCTTGAAATTTCACCAGTTAAAGGTCTGACTTTAAGGTCATCTCTTTCTGTTGCTAATTCCGATATTCGACAGGGAGAATATTACGGTACATTCACAAAAACAAATAAGGGATCTCGTGATCCTAAAGCAGTACGACAAACTTCTAAATTAACTTCTTATACCTGGGATAATATTTTAACATATAATTTTGTAAAAGATACTCACAATTTTACTTTTACAGGTTTGCATAGTGTGTTTAAACAAGGATTTGAACAAACTGATACTCGTGTAAATGAGCTTCCTTTCAGGTCATTATGGCATAATATGGGATCAGGGACAATAACTTCGTTTGCAACCGGTTATGAAGATTATTCACTATTGTCATATATGGGTAGGTTAAACTATGCATATAACGGCAAATATATGGTTACAATTACAGGGCGTTATGATGGTTCATCAAAACTGTCGGAAGGGAACAAATGGCAATTTTTCCCATCTGCTGCAGTTGCCTGGCGAGCCGGGGAAGAGGAATTTATTCAAAATTTAGGCCTTTTTTCAAATTTGAAAGTTAGAGTCAGTTATGGTGAAGTTGGAAACGATGCTACTGTAAGTCCATATGCCACTCAGGCACGCATTATGCAAACTGCATACGACTTTGATGGTTCTCCTGCCTATGGTTTTGCCCCTGAAAATTTGGGTAATAATGAATTGGTTTGGGAAAGAAGTAGGGAGATCAATATTGGTTTAAATATGGGTTTCCTGAATAACAGAATTAGTACAGATATTGAATTCTACAAAAGAAATACAGAGAATTTGATTGTTGGTAACCAAATACCTACTTCAAAAGGATTTGATTTTGTTACAGCTAATGTTGGTGAGATAATGAACCAGGGTATTGAGGTAACCCTAAATACCATTAATATTAAGACAGCGGATTTCCAATGGAGTACTAATATTAACTTCTCGCTTAACCACAATGAGGTGGTTGAATTATATGACGGAATTACTGAAGATGTGGGTAACCTTCGTTTTGTTGGCGAAACAGTTGCTCCAATTTACTCTTATAAATTCGATGGTATCTGGCAATTGGATGAAGCAGCAGAAGCAGAAGCTTACGGACAGGAACCAGGTGAAGTTAGGGTTAAAGACCAGTTAACTGAAGATACCAATGGCGACGGAGTTCCTGATGCTACAGATGGAACGATTAATGAAGCCGACCGTGTGATAATCGGATCAATGATTCCAAAATGGTTAATGGGTATTAAAAATACATTCAACTATAAAAACTTTGACTTATCATTCTTGATTTATACTCGTCAAGGTGTAACGTTCGAGAATAACTACTTAAAAGGTACTTTTGGTGATATTGATTCTGATCGTTATAACCGGTCAGCCGAGATCAATTATTGGACCTCTACCAACCAGTCTAATGACTATTATGGTTTGGGTGGAGCAGGTTTAAATAGTCATCACACAAAAGGAAATACACGCAGATCCCTTATGGCACAGAGTGCTAACTTCTGGAGAGTTTCGGATATTACTTTCGGTTATACACTTCCTAAAAACACATTAGATCGTTTGGGTGTTGGCCACATTAGAATATATGGTCAGGTAGGAAATCCATTTGTATTTACAGATTTCATCGGATTTAACCCGGAGTATAATTCAGGTGCATATAACGACGATTTGCCAACAAGTTCATTCTTGTTCGGTCTAAAAGTATCATTTTAACCTAACTTTATTTTTAACGAGAAAATTTTAACGAAATGAAAATATTAAATAAATATAAAGTTGTAATCGCAATGCTTGTTGTGCTATTTGCCACAAGTTGTGAAGATTTCCTGAAAGAGGAATCAATTTCAAACCAATTAGCCGATTCATATTATGCAACGGAAGGCGGTTTCGAAGATTTAGTAAAAGCTTGTTATCCATTGTTAAGAGATATTACAGATCAACCCGCGGGTAGAAGATTAGCAATGATAGGAACCGATGTATTCGGTGGTGGAACCGGATATAATGAAGCATTAACGGAACCAGGAGATCCATTGAATGTATATAGCGAAGCTTTTGATGCAGCAGATGTAGATGTGGAAATGCTATGGGATCTGTTGTACCGCGAAATTGGCAGAGCAAATACTGTAATTGATCGTGCAGAGGTGGTTGAAATGGACGAAAGTTTGAAAGCCACGAGAGTTGGGGAAGCAAAATTTCTGCGTGCTTACTGTTTATTTATTGCGGTTCAGCAATGGGGAGGTATTCCAATGCCACTTGAAGAGACTACCGGAGCAGATAAAGAAGTTGAAAGAGTTGCTTCAGCAACAGTTTATTCGCAAATATTAACCGACTTAACTGAGGCAGAAACAGTATTACCTGCAACCGCTTCAAACTATGGCCGTGCAACCAAAGGAGCAGCACAGTTCTTGTTGGCAAGAGTATATCTGACACGTGGTTGGAATTATGACAATTCTTTAGGCGGAAGTGCAGGAGATTTTGATAAAGCAGTTGAATATGCAGATAAAGTTATTGCTGCATATCCTTTAGTAAATGGTTATAAAAACCTTTTCCCTTTGCATTCAGAAAATCCTTTAACAGAAACTTTTCCATCACAGGATGCAAAAAACTCGGAGGTTGTTTTTGCAGTACAATATAGCGACGATGTTCTTACTTATATGGGTGATGTTTCCAATAGTTCTGCTCTGGAGGGGAACAGCCGACACTCTATATTTGGCGGCGGTGCTGAAGACATTCCGGGAACTTTGGGACGTACAAGTGATTATAACCGGCATTTAGGTAAATTCCATACTAATCCTGCCATGTATCGTTTATTTGATCCGGTAAATGATTCACGCTATGATCATAACTTTGTAGAAGCTCTTTATGCTTTGCAGGATGTACCTGATTTTATTATTGATGATGCAACAAAAATTGACATTTCAAAAGGAGATACCGTAGTATATTTCCGGGCATGGAACGATCCTGCTGATTTGGTTGATAAAGGTATTGATGTTGGTGGAACAAAAATGTATGCTGTAATAAACCAGGATGAAACAGGTTTAGTTGATAATAGTCCGTTTCATGATAACCATAAAACTCCAATGATGTGGAAGTTTTGGGAACCAGGCATTCCATACGGAGATGCATTTGGTACTTTTGATTTTGCAGTGTTCCGTTCGGCTGAGGCATATTTAATTGCTGCCGAGGCAATTGTTAAAGGTGCTTCAGCAGGAAGTGTTGGCGGTGCAGAAGATTATTATAATGCAGTATTGGATAGAGCTGTTGGAGCTGGAACAAATCCAATGCAAGCAGCTGTTCCTGAAGATGTTTCTTCTTTTGAAACAGTTTCATACAGAGCAACTTCTTCAAATATTAATGTAGATATGATTCTCGACGAACGTGCAAGAGAATTAATGGGTGAAGGAATGCGTTGGTACGACTTGAAACGTACAGGCAAATTAATAGAACGTACCAACAGAATGAATCCATGGACCGGGGCAAAAGGTAAATTGGCTGAAAAGCACTATTTAAGACCCATTCCGCTACATGAATTGGATAGATCGTCATCCGATATTCAACAAAATAATGGATATTAGATTTTTATAAGTAACGATTATTTATAGTTTAGTTAGAGAAGGGAAGAGCAATCTTCCCTTCTTTTTGGTATCGTTTGGTTATATATTTTTCATTAGCGTATAAGGGCAATACCCGTTTTTTTCGTTATAATTTAAACAAGCTAAAAGAATAGAAATTGAACCTTTTTCGAATAAAATATTTTAATAATGTATTGATATTTATTTGTGCTGTAATAACCTTTTGTTGTACGTCGCCTTTCCATTCTTCCCCTGTAGATAATCAGGAAGCATTTCTATCGGCATTGAAAAGTGCATTACCCGGAGATACCATTCTAATCAAAGATGGTATTTATTACGACTGGTCGGTTTTGATTGATGCAGAAGGAACATCAGAAAATAAAATTACTATAAAACCTGAATCTATAAACGGAGTAGTTTTTTCCGCTTCAAAACTTTCAAAAACACATACTATAAAAATTACCGGAAAGCAGTTGGTTTTAGATGGTTTTATATTTAAGGATATTTTATTTGATCAATCAACACTGGTATTAGTGGGAAGTAAAAATGTACGTATTACCAATTGCACATTTCAAAACATAAGAGGCGACGGTCGCGAACGCAGAATGTTTGTTGTACACGGAAACACGGATAACACAGAAATAGATCACTGTATTTTCGAAAATAACGACTTAGTACAAACCATAACGTTAAGAGTTGGGGAATTAGGTTTTCCAACAAATTCCCACATTCATCACAATACTTTTCACAACTTGAATTTGAATGCCGGCGATGAAGGTTCCGAAACTATTCAGCTTTCACAAACCACTCAAGGATTTAATTATACGCAACTGTGTTTAAAAACAATTGTAGAAGATAATCATTTTGAAAACATTCGTGGTGATGCCGAAACCATCAGCAACAAAAGCAACGAAAACACTATTCGCAGGAATACACTTATTAATTGCAATCAGCTTGTTTTAAGAGGCGGACACAACTGTTTACTTGAGGACAATAAACTCATTGATTCGCAAGGACCGGCAATTCGAATTTATGGCTCTGGGCATGTTATTCAGAACAATACAATTAAAAACCCAACAGGGAATGGAATAAGCATGTGCTATGGAATGGGATCGGGAATAAAGGTGCGAACCCACCGTATTACCTCCACCAATAGTATTGTAAAAAACAATTTAATTGAAGGAGCCGGAGAATATGGAATTTTTCTGGGCGAAGGCAAGGGAACAGACTACAGCGGACATAAAAATGCCAAAAGGTGGAATACCGGAGTAATTCAGGATATACCGCCATCTGGAAATAGTATCACCTCCAATAAAATTGTAAATTCCAAAAATAAACCTATTGAGATAGCAGGTGCTGCCAAAAATGTTATTGTAAATAATGTTTATGAATAATAAAACCTGTTTAATCAAAATGATTGAGTAAAAAATTAAAAAACTAAGCGCAGAATGCTGATGCAAAAATCAAAATAAGGTGTTGTAAACAGGAATAAGAAAAATATAATTTTAATAAAATATAGATGAAAAAATTGAATCAAATAATTATTGTTGCTACAATTCTGCTTTTTATGGCAAGTGCCGGAGGAACAGCATCAAAAACTAAAGAAGAAAAGAAAAAAAGTCCAAATATTATCTTCATTCTAACCGATGACCAGGGCTGGACACACACTTCACACCGGGCCGATCCAAATATCCCGGAATCGAAAAGTGATTTTTTTGAAACGCCAAACATGGATAAACTGGCTGAGTCAGGAGTATTGTTTACTGAAGGATATGCACCCAATCCAATTTGTTCGCCAAGTAGAAACAGTTTGATGTTCGGACAAAACGGGGCAAGGCACATTTATAATAAAGATGCCGACTGGTATAAAAAAACTGCCGACTGGCTGACTATTCCGCGAGCAATTAAAAAAGCCAATCCTGATTATAAAACAGCACATTTTGGGAAATGGCACATCGCAATGGTTCCAAAAGATGCAGGTTTTGATTACGATGATGGAATGACATCGAACAGTGGTGGCGAGATTTTTGGCGATGGATTTTTAAATGTTAAAGATTATACCTTAACTGCCGATGAATATATGAAGGCTAATAAAATAGAGAATCCTTCAAATGCCAAAAGGGCTGGTAAACCAAGTGGCCACTGGGACGACAAAAACGCCAAAGACATATTTGGAATCACAAGCCGTGTAAAAGATTTTATGAAAGAGAGTATTGCTGAAGGGAAACCTTTCTATGTTCAGCTATCGCATTATGCAGCTCATCTTTCCTTGGTTTCACGAAAAGAAACTTACGAATACTTTAAAAATAAGAAGCAGGGTGAAAGGCATACCAACCCTGAGTTTGCAGCCATGTTAAAAGATTTAGATACCGGCGTTGGAATGATTATGGATTTTGTAAAGAAACAAGGAATTGAAAACGATACTTACATTTTTTTGATGGGCGACAATGGTGGAAGATTATCTCTAAATCAAATAGCAATAATCGATGAAAATAAAGAGCTGGCTGAAGCTTATTATTCAACTCAGCATAACAGAAACATCCCGTTGCGCGATGGAAAACATTCTTTTTATGAAGGAGGTTTGCGCGTACCATTTATGGCTGCAGGCCCCGGAATTAAAGCAAACCGGATTAGCCGGACTCCGGTTACCGGCCTGGATTTCCTTCCTACTTTTACTGAATTGGCTGGTGGAAATATAGAAATGACCTCAGCAATTGATGGAGGTAGTATGGTCCCACTTCTTCTGGATGAAAAAGTTGAAACGGTGGAACGGAACAGTGAATTTTTGATTTATCATCAATCGTCGCACCGCAAACCACGAAGTGCGATTCGTAAAGGCGATTTTAAACTGATTAAATACTGGTCGAAGGAAACAAAGTATAAAAATACACCAAAAGTTGAACTGTTTAATATTGCCGAAGATTTAGGCGAAACCACAAATACTATTGACAAGTATCCTGAAATTGCAAAAGAACTGGAAACTGAACTAAACCGCTTTTTAGAAAATGTAAATGCCGAAACGGGAGAAAGAGGCATCGAAGGAGCATATTACAGGTTAATGGATGATTTGGGTAAAAGATAAGAAAATTAATAATATGAAGTATTTTTTGATCTTTTTGATTTTTGTTTTAGGATTACCGGGTAATTCTACAGCACAATCATTTACCTTTCAGTGCAACAACATATCCATTCCAGTTCTGGAACAAAACGACGTACCGCTCTCCTACGGATTAAACACTTATAAATATGCCCGAATAACTTATTCCGAAAAACCTTTGAATGTGCAGGTTTCTGTGTCTGGATTTAATTTCAGCAATAAAGATTGGGATATTTCGCCACATAGTTATGGGATAAAAGGAACCAAAAAAGGAGATAAACTCTCTTTCACAATTAATCGTACAGGATATTTGGTGGTACGATTTAAAAAGGATTTTGACTTTACGAAACGGTTGGTGATTTTTGTTGAGCCACCCGAAGAATTTCCAGATGGAGAATTGGTTGACATTGTAAAAAAGTACAAGATTGACAATACCGGAAACAAAAATGAAACTGAAAAAATTCAGCAGGCACTAGATGAAATCTCGGGAAGTGGGAAAGTGCTTTATTTTCCCGATGGTAAATACAAAACATTTTCGATAAGACTAAAAAGCAACTCGCGAATTCATCTGGCTAAAAATG
>Ga0209249_1003655_pt1 | contig 10804 bp, 7 predicted proteins | sample SaaInlV_200m_DNA_4_FD_184653 | JGI IMG/M metagenome (GOLD analysis project Ga0209249, IMG submission 184653) | Marine microbial communities from expanding oxygen minimum zones in the Saanich Inlet - SI037_S3LV_200m_DNA (SPAdes) (version 2) | ecosystem: Environmental > Aquatic > Marine >...
GAAGATGGCCCCGAAACCACCCCGCTCCATAATCGCCGCGGAGATGATAGCGATGATGGATATAAGCCCCATATAGATAAACCAATCGGGCGGTGCAGGCAATCTGCCGCTTCCCAGAATACTGGAAGTAATGATAGGTATAAGTGCTATTTGCATAGTAAATAATGCTATTTTACTGATAATTACAGCCTTGTTGCGCTGTGTGATTGCCATCTTAAGGCCTATGGCATGAGCGATATTTACATGAAACAAACCCATCCACAGCGAAAGCTCCAGGAAGTTAATGGGCTTGCCTAACCAGTGTCTAACACTATCAATAAGTGCAAATGATTGGCCTGCATCAATTTGAGCATCTGTAAGCAGTCCAAGCGGTCTGTGATAAAAATCACCCAAGTAATTACCGGCAAGCAAACCTAAAATCAGGCCCACAGTACCGCCGGTATAAAGCACCTTGCGGAACAGTTTAAAACCGTCTGTTGTGGGATCATCAACAAGTTTATGCAACAGGAACTTAGCGGAAAGCAACAGCATTACGCCATATACTACATCAGCAAACATAAGGCCGAAGAATGCGGCAAAGAAATAGGCCACTATGGGCGTGGGATCCCAACCGCCATACTTGGGTACTGAAAACAGGTTTACGATAACTTCAAAGGGTTTTACACCCTTAACGTTTTTAAGTTTTGAGGGAGGTTCATCGGTTTTAGACGGTTTTCTTGCCTCAACGTATGCAGTATCCACCGCTCCCTGCATCTGGGATGTCACAGCTTCGACATCGTTTTCGGCAGTCCAGCCCTCAACTACAGTTACATACTTTGCACTATAGGCATTTGACAGAAATGCCAAACGTTCGTCCTCTGCGGTCAGTACTGACTGAAGCAGGACGATTGCCTCAAGGTTCTCCTTAGCGTTGCTAAGGATTTCCTCGGTAAGATCTTCTATCTCTTTTTCAAGCTGGGGTATCTTTGTATCAAGTCCGGTTAAATAACTGTCCATAGACTGCGCGTCACAAGGCAAAGACAGCGATTTGGCACCCAAACCCTCAGCTATGGAATTAACTGCCTTACCGTCCGTTGCTCTGGCAACGACGTAAACAACCACTTCTTCATCAACAGAGACAGCCACGTTGTCAAAAAGCAGGTCGCCCGTCTGATCGATAAATGTATCAGATACTCCCAGCACGAAAACGTAAAGGTTTGTATAAAGATACCCGCCCGAGTAGGCAAGGTCATCTAATCCGACACTCAGTTCTGCTGCCAGCGGAGCAAGATATTTTTTAAATTCCTGTAGGTTGGACAGCTCTTCACGCAGGATCCCGGCCTTCTCAACTATACGGGCAATCTTGCTATGAACCAGATCAATATCGCTGTGAGTAGAAGCAAGCGGCCTCTGATACATTTCACCGACGTCTTTGGTCAGAGCAACTGTTTCTTTTTCTTTCACATATGCCAGCATGCTTTCCACACGCCGCAGGGACTCACGAATCTGGTCTCTTTCAAGCTCGATAGCAGTTACATCTGCTTCGGATGCGCTTTCTTCCTGAATATCCAGCGCGCCGATCTCATGCAACGCTTTTAGCGCCTTCTCAGTATCGTCTTTGGGGGTAACCACCCGCACCTTCATCATAGGTTCGGATTTGTTAAATATTATAGGAGCCGATTTCAGTTTTGATAAAACTGACGCCATTTAGTCAACACCTACTATCGTATTTGCTACACGTTTTACAATCTGGTCTACGCGTTTGGCCACTTCACCTTTAATTGCCTCTGCCTTGGCTTTGGCATCTTCAACGATTTTCTCGGCCTGCGCCTTGGCATCGCTTACCAGCTTTTCACACTCTTTATTGACAGTGCCAACTGATAGCGCCGAGGATTGAATCTTGTTGGCTTCATCTTTAGCCTTGATGATTACTTCTGTTGCCTTGGCCTTAGCATCTTCCAGGACTTTTTCAGCCTCGGCTTCTATTTTTTTTATTGTGCTAATTATCTCTTCGGCCATGTGTCACCTCAAAAAAGGATTATGCTTATTTTTCAAAAAAAAACGGCCCTACTGCTTGATACGCAGCAAGTACCGGACTTTTTAAAACTACCTTGTACTCTCCATTGAAAGTCAGCTGTGTCCCGTTCTAGGCATAATCTCCCGTTGGGCCGGGAGATATAATGCGGGAATCCTTTACGCTTTTTAACCTGAAAAATTTTACCAAATAATGGATAAATTGTCAATCATGATTCTGTGGTCAGGTGTTCTCGTCCTTGACAAAAGGAAAAACACGCAGTATTATGTGTCTCTGCTATCTCGCAGTTGAAAAACGTTTTCATTTACAGTATGGAGTTATGATGAAACTGACCGCCCGAAAGATAGGGGCCGTCCTCAAGTCACGAGGCTATAGGCTTACCCCGCAACGAAATGCCATCTTAAGCGCGGTGACCGCAAGCCATGACCACCTGACGCCGACAGCTATCCATGAAAAAGTACGGCGCGAACACAAAAACATAGGGCTGGTTACTGTATACCGGACCATAGAACTGCTTGCCGAGCTGGGGCTTATCTGCGAGGTACATTCCGGGGGCAACTGTCACAGCTATCTGTTGCGCAGGCCCGACCAGCACCATCACCATCTCATCTGCTCAGGTTGCGGCACAGTGGCCGACTTCACCAGTTGTGATTTGAGCGACATGGAGCAAAAGGTATCCAGACAGACCGGATTTGATATAAACAGCCACCTGCTGGAGTTTATGGGCCTGTGCCGATCATGCCAAAAGGACGATAGACCTGAAGGAAGCGTAAGTGGAGCAAAGTAAAAAGGCAAAACTCATTGCTATTTTGGCAATTGTGCTGCTGGTTGCGGCGCTGACGGTTTCTGCTACTTATTTTAAGAGAAAGACATGGGCCGATGACAAAATAAGGGTGGTTACAACAATTCTGCCCCTGGCCGACTTTGTAGAGCAAGTCGGGGGTAACAAGGTAGAGGTGATAACCATGATTGCGCCGGGAGACAGCCCACATACCGTTGATTTCGCGCCCAGCAAGCTGGAGATGCTCTCGCAAGCGGATGTGTATGTAAAGGTTGGAACCAGCGTAGACTTCGAGCTGGCACTGATGGGCGATTTTGAGGCGCTCAACCCCGATATGCCGGTGATCGACTGTTCAGACGGAATCATGCTTCTGGACGGCGAAGGTGATCAGCACGATGACGAGCACGGCGGAGACCCACACATATGGCTCTCACCAATAAATGCTAAAACAATTATTGAAAACATTAGCGACAGACTGATAGCAATCGACCCGGAAAACACAGCATTTTATACACAAAACACAAACGACTACCTTGATCAACTCGACGAACTGGACGAGTACATCGAGGAGACACTGAGCGAGAAAACCAACAGAAATATAATGATTTATCATCCGTCTTTCGGTTATTTTAGCAATGAGTATGACCTGAATCAGCATGCCATCGAGATTGGTGGAAGCGAGGCAACAGCTAAAACGCTGGAAAGTTCTATCAGGCTGGCTAGACTTTATGATCTGAACTATGTTTTCGTATCTCCGCAGTCTGAAAAGGATAGGGATAACGCTCAGCTAATCGCTGCTGAGACCGGGGGGCAGATAGTTAAAATCGATCCCTTACCAGTTAACTACATATTAAATATGCGCGCGATAGCGAATGCCATAGCGCAGGAGCTTAAGTAATGAACAAGAATCAGGCACACCCACCCGAAGATATTATCAGGCTTGAAAACGTCTGGATGTATTACAATGACGTTCCCGTGCTGGAGGACATCAATTTAACAATTGGTCATGGCGATTTTCTGGGCATAATCGGACCCAACGGCGGCGGCAAAACAACCCTGTTAAAAATAATACTGGGGCTGATCAAGCCGACTCGCGGGGAGTTATTATATTGCAAATACAGTAGCCAGAAAGGCGAAAACCTGATGGGATATGTGACCCAGCACAACCTGTTTGACCACAGCTTCCCGGTAAGCGTCTGGGATGTAGCAATGATGGGACGTGCAAAAGGCTCTAACCTGTTTAAGAGGTACAGCAAGTATGATAAAGAGGTAACCGCACACGCCCTTGATACAGTGGGCATGCTGGAGCACAAGGATACACAGATAGGCAGTCTCTCCGGCGGGCAGCAACAAAGGGTGTTTATTGCCCGCGCGCTGGCAACCGAGCCGGAACTGCTGCTGCTGGACGAACCGACTGCCAGCGTGGATAGCGCGGCACAGACAGAGTTTTACGAACTGCTGGAGCAACTAAAGCAGCAAATGGCTATAGTCATAGTATCGCACGACCTTTCGGCCATATCTATATATGTAGATAAGATAGCCTGCCTGAACCGGCAGCTATTTTACCACGGCAATACCGAGATAAGCCCGGAAATGCTGGAGGAAACCTACAAATGCCCGGTACAGATAATCGCCCACGGTGATCACCCTCACCGCGTGTTAAAAGGACACTAAAGCCATGTTTGAAGTACTAAGATTTGAATTTATGCAAAACGCGCTTGCCGCCGGGCTGCTGGCGGCTATAGCCTGCGGTATTGTGGGAACTTACGTTGTATCAAAAAGGGTGGTTTTCATCAGCGGTGGTATCGCCCACACATCATTCGGCGGAGTAGGACTGGGGTACCTGATCGGCATAAACCCTGTAATTGGAGCCATGATATTTGCCGTAGCCTCAGCGCTGGGCATCGGCGTTATCACTCAAAGAACAAAACTGACCGAGGACACCACCATCGGTATATTGTGGGCCATGGGAATGGCGGTAGGCACTATCTTTATCGGGCTGGCACCGGGATATACGCCGGACCTTTTCAGCTATCTTTTCGGCAACATACTTACGGTGAAATCTGCCGACCTGATACTGATGATAATTCTGGATGCCGTGATAATTATTGCCGTACTGGCGCTGTTCAAAGAATTTCTGTCCATGTCATTCGACAGGGAGTTCAGTGCCATAGCAGGCGTTCCGGTAAAAGTGCTGCATCTGCTGCTGCTGTGCCTTATTGCCCTGACCATAGTAGTACTGATCAAGGTGGTGGGTATAATTCTGGTAATAGCCTTGCTGACCATACCAGCCACGCTGGCACGACAGTTTACTTATGATCTTAAAAAGATGATGGGGCTTGCCACGCTTTTCGGCATACTGTTTACATACGCCGGACTGTGGCTGTCCTATATACTGGACGTCCCGTCGGGGGCAACGATTATACTGCTGAGCGGCGCGGTATTGTTTGCATACCTGGGAACTACCAAACTACGAAGTAGGAGAAAAAGAAAGGCTACGGCCACAGAGTAACTTCACAAACGATTGCGAAGTTATAGAAAGAATAGTGAGGTCAGCTCTTTTTCTCAGTCATCCCGTATATCGAGGTAATGGCAAAAACCAGGTACAGCACCACACCAAGGTGTATCCAGCCCCAACTGTCGTATCCCAAAAAAGAATCGGCATCGGTTGTGAGCCATCCCGTAAGTCCCACCAAAACCAGACCGGTTGCCAAAACACCAAAACCTCTGGCAACCCATATGCTTAAAATCCCAAGCGACATATTGGTATACCGCTGCGCCACGCTGTAAAGCAACAACGCTATAGACATGAAGTAGCCCACCGCACCCAGTTCAATCCAATCCAGCACCGGATAACCAAACACCCGGTACGCCACCGGATCAGCCACCAGCCCACCTATGATCCCCACGGACGCCACAACGGTGGAAAGCATAAAAACGATTCGGGCCAAAAGTATTACAATGCTACCAACAGAACTCTCCTCATCCTGTCTTACAATGGAATGAAGCAACACAATGGTACAAACCAGATAACCCAGCGCTCCTATTTTTATCCAGGTAAGTGCCGTATATCCCAGCACCACCTCTGCCGATCCCAAAATCCCCTCCAAAACCCCTACAAAAATAAGGATGCTGGAAACAACTGCAAGCCCAATAGCAGCCCACATCTCATTGCGCCACAGCGACCGGCCATAATCCAACTTGTCCTTGGGTACGATAATGTAAACCAGGGCAACGGCACAAATCAGGAATGCTACAGACCCCATTTGTATCCAGCTCTGGCCCGAGTAATCAAGAAGTCTATCACTTATCAGCCCCAGCACGATGAATATAGTGGCCACAATTCCAGCCAATCTCGCACCCCAGATAATTAGAAGCGCTTTGGGACTGCTTCCGGCACGTCTTCTGGCCACAGCGTGCAACAGAATAACCAGACATGCCAGATAAGCCATAGCGCCAAGCCTTACCCAATCCCAGGCCGGATAGCCCAACAGCAGATCACCTGATGAAACGGCACTGCTAAAAGCACCCGCAATGACAAAAAGAGTAGCAATTGCTCCGACTGTTAAAACAACCCATACGTCCATACTCAAATCAGATGTGAATCTTCTGGGGGGCTTGGGCACGTGCTGAAATGGGATATCACGCAGTGGTGCTGTCTTCGGCTCTTGTGCTTCTGTTACCAGTGCACTCAGATCAGATGTTAATTCCAAAGAAGGTCTAGTCTCCGGCAGCGACGATACGGCAGGTAGCCGTTCTATCTCTGGATCAGAGGTCTGCGCTGCTAATATATTATGATCAGATGTTAATTCCAAAGAAGGTCTAGTCTCCGGCAGCGACGATACGACAGGTAGCTGGTCTGTCTTTGGCTCAGAGGCCTGGACTACCGGCTTTTGAATCTCCATAACGGGCGGAGGGATATGATCCTGATCAACACTCGCTTTACCCATCTGCTGCTTGTATGCGGGATTAAGCATCCAGTGCCCCCTGCCGCTCCTGGAGGCAGGCTCAAGCAACCCACGTTTGGTACGTGCTATAGATGCGGCACAGTAAACCTTGTGCCGAAATAACTTGTTTGCAGGATCGGTAGTTATGTTGCTTTCATCTATTGGAAGCCCAAAACGCTGACCCATTTTTACGATCACGTCATGAGGAGCAGCCGCACCACCGATTCTCTCCAGCTCTTCCACCAGGACCTGTATAACCTCGTTTTGGCTGGGATCATACATGCTAGAACCTCAATTTCGATATGATTCAGATCAATTGCCAATTCTTTTTCAAACACTATTGCCTGTCAAGCAGTATATTGTCAAGCCCTGCACTGCATCCAAAAACAAGGCCCAATATTACACGCCTTTCAATAACTCGACATAACAACAACTATTGCCAAAACTATATCTTTCTGGTATACTCCCAACACGAAGCAATAAACGATTATTAATAGGCATATAGCATGTGTGGAATAGTAGGATTCATAGGTAAGGAGCAAGCCTCACCCGTTGTGTTAAGGGCGCTGACGCGTCTTGAATATCGCGGGTATGATTCGGCTGGCGTTGCTTCTATATACGACAACGAGATACTGCTCAAAAAAGACGTGGGCAAGATAGCCGAGGTTCAGGGCAAGTACGCACTGGACGGACTGCCCGGCAACATCGCTATCGGACACGTACGCTGGGCTACACACGGCGTAGTAAATGTCCCCAACGCGCATCCTCATACTGATTGCGAAGGCAAGCTGGCCATAGTTCATAACGGCATTATTGAGAACTATCAGGAATTGCGCCATCAGCTGGAAGGTGAGCATCACTTTGTTTCTGAGACAGATACAGAGGTGATAGGTCATCTCATTGAATCATACATGAAAAATGGCGATCCTCTGGAAAAGGCGGTTACTGCCACCCTCGGCCAACTGGAGGGATCATACGCGATGGCGGTCATCTCGGTTGACGATCCCGGCAAGATAGTGGCCGTCAGGAGGTCCAGCCCTCTGGTAATAGGTGTTGGCGATGGCGAGTACTTCGTTGCCAGCGATGCGCTTTCGTTTCTGGAGAAAACGAATCAGGTTATCTTTATGGAGGACGACGAGATGGCGGTCATCACCGATGATGGCGTCATGTTATATAACAAGAAGGGCAAACAGGTCAAGAGAAAAGCGGTCAAGGTTGAGTGGGAGTGGGATCAGGCAAGCAAGAACGGCCATGATTATTTTATGCTCAAGGAGATCATCGAAGGGCCGGAGGCTATTCAGAGTGCAGCCACACAGGACAAGAAACACGTAATGGATGTTGCCATGAATATCCTGCGGGCCAAGCAGGTAATAATAGCGGCCTGCGGCTCCTCGCGTTACGCCGCATTGATAGGCAGATACCTGTTTTCTCAGCTTGCCAGCAAATTCTGCGATGTGGTGATGGCCTCGGAGTTCCAGTACTTCGCCAGTTCCATTGACAAGCATACGGTGGTCATAGCGGTATCCCAAAGCGGCGAGACTCTCGATGTGATGGAAGGGGTCAAACTGGCCAAGGCTAAGGGTGCCAAGATTGTATCAATAGTAAACGTGCCCGGTTCGTCACTGGCCAGAATGAGTCACAAGGCGCTGTACCTGAACTGTGGCCCGGAGATATGCGTTGCCGCAACCAAGTCGTTTATCTCACAGCTGGTTATCTTCTACCTGCTGGCCTTTGCCATGATGAACAAGCTGGACCAGGGCGTTAAAAAACTAAAAGGCCTGTCGGTGGGAATCAATGGCAGCTTTGCCGAGAACAGCCAGAGCCTGATGACGCTTGCGGATAAACTATACGATCAGGGTAACTTCTACTACATAGCACGCGGTATCAACTTCGCCATGGCTTCCGAAGGGGCACTAAAGCTCAAGGAGCTGTCATACATCCACGCAGAGGGAATGCCTGCCGGAGAACTCAAGCACGGCACTATAGCACTGATAGAAGAGGGCACGCCGGTGGTGGCTATATGCCCCAACGATGAGACCTACCATGAGACAATATCCAACGCTATTGAGACCAAGGCACGCGGTGCCTTTATCATAGGTATTTCGGACAGGTATAACGAGATATATGATGAGTGGATCAAGGTTCCTGAGGTGGAAGATATATTCTATCCTCTGTCAGTGGTACTGCCGTTGCAACTAATGGCCTACTATCTGGCAATAAGGCGGGGCAAAGACCCGGACAAACCGCGTAATCTGGCCAAGTCGGTCACCGTCAAATAGTCATTTGTGTTGATCACAGGTGTCCCCGCTTGTATTCATACGCCGTTTTATGATACATTTTTATGTGTGATCCATGGGGCTGTAGCTCAATTGGGAGAGCGCCTGTCTGGCAGACAGGAGGTCGGGGGTTCGAGTCCCCCCAGCTCCACCAAAAACATTCTATCAAACTAAAAAGACCCTGCTTGATGGCAGGGCTTTTTTTATAATCACGATGGACAACTGCTATTTCAGCGTGAGTTTGATCACCTCAGTTTCATTATCGGAGCAGTATACAAACCCGCAGTTTTCATCGTGATCCACTAGTGAGTACACGTTCTCACCCTTAATAAAACCATCAGGAATGCGGCCCTTGTGGCAGTGATCATTATCACAAACAGATCCTGAACATCGTGAACCATTGATGTTTAGTTGATTGAGGGTAATTATCCCTATAGTTCAAGTGTGAGTTTGGTCTCTTCAGCAGAAAGTCGCTGGACGCTGAAGTTAAGACGCTTACCCAGGTTGATCATCTTGACATTTTCGTTGAGCACAATGGCGTATATCTGCGTGACACCCTTTTCTCTGCCCACGCCTATGAGCAGATCGCATAGCTTAAGACCCAGCCCCACGCCATGAAAATCATCGGCCACCATAATGGCGAATTCCGCCTTCTGTCCGTCGGAATCGATAAGCAACCTGCCCGTGCCTACGCTTCTTCTGCTGCCATTGCCTGAGTATTCTGCAATAAAGGCCATTTCGCGATCATAGTCTATGTTGCAGAACCTGGTGAGCATATCGTGGGATATGTCCTTGATTACATAGAAGAACCTATAGCGCATCGACTCTTCGGACAGACCCTCCAGAAAATCACGTTGCAACTGCTCATCCTCAGGTCTGATGGGCCTGATTACTACACTCCTGCCATCCCTGCATTTCCACGGCTGTACAAGCCTGTTGGGGTAAGGCGAGATTATCATATGTGAATAGTCATGCGCATGCCCGTTGGTTACACTTTCATCCAGAATTATCTTTTCATCCAGAGCAATAGCGCTGTTGCCCTTAACAACCAGCGGATTTATATCGATCTCCTTTATTTCCGGAAAATCGATTATCAGATTGGAGAGGCGTACTAAAATCTCCTCCAGTACTCGCAGATCAACCGGGGGCTTGAATCTGAATCCATTGAGCAGCAGATCATAAATCTTGGTCTGTTTCAGCAGTTTTCTGGCCAGCACCTGATTGATCGGGGGTAACTCGACGGCAAAATCCATGAAGAATTCCGCCTCAATACCGCCTCGTCCGAACATTATGACCGGTCCGAACAAGGGTGACTTTTTGCTACCAACGATAAGCTCGTAGTCATAGTCCTTGACCATCTGATGCACGCTGACTCCATCGACTCGAGCATCGGGCATCTTCTGCTTAACGCTGGCAAGTATCTGATCAAACGCTTCTTTGGCCTCTCCGTCGGAGTGGACGTTGGGGATCACACCGCCCACATCAGACCGGTGAAGTATGTCCGGCGACGATACCTTCATCACCACCGGATACCCCATGCGTGAGGCTAAATTGGCGGCGATTTCAGGGCTGCTGGCTATGCATTGTGTGTTGGCATCACCCATTACCGGAATTCCATATGACCGCAAAAACTTGCGCGAATCTTCCTCATCCAGAATCGCCCGGCCCTCACGCTGCGCTTTGCTTATCAGCGTTTTAAGGTGGTTTTTGGGCGCATCCACATCCAGCAGCGATTCATCCGGCATCTCATACAGGGTCTGAAGGCTGTTGGCGTACTGGTACATGT
>Ga0209249_1003657_pt1 | contig 10799 bp, 8 predicted proteins | sample SaaInlV_200m_DNA_4_FD_184653 | JGI IMG/M metagenome (GOLD analysis project Ga0209249, IMG submission 184653) | Marine microbial communities from expanding oxygen minimum zones in the Saanich Inlet - SI037_S3LV_200m_DNA (SPAdes) (version 2) | ecosystem: Environmental > Aquatic > Marine >...
CCTTTCTGAAAAGAATAGAATTATCGGTTTTTTCTATTCTCTGTAAGCTCTTGTATTGTCGAATTGTATTTTCCCTTTTTTATGCTTGGGGGCCACGGTTACCAAGGGCTAACCTCAGGATCTCTGATGTTACTTTTCTTAAAAATGACGCAAAAAAAGCAGGGAGATTTATGCTCAAAAAGCGAGTGAGGACAAAAATAGTACTGGCGGTAATCGGAATTATTGCAGTGACCATGCTTATATCATCGGCCATCGTTTCGTTTATTATCTATGGACAGAATAGGGATGCTTCATACAGCTTATTACGCCAGTCGGCCAATATCGTGCGGGATGATATTGGGTTGCTGAAGCGGAATCTGTTGAGTAATACTCGCCAAGCAGCTACATCCAACGAAATGGGAACCAACATTGAATTCGCCTCATCCGTGAGCTATGAAGAAGGGGAACCCATGGGATTCAAGGATACGTTTCAGACCATGACCGGCGGCTTGTACAATATCTGTTTGTCGGGCAATATCTGGAAAGCGGCCATTTATAATAAGAGAAAACAACTAGCCGGGTTTACGATCATCGAAGGTGAAAAAGCGTTGATTGGCTTTCCCCGCACCAACGACTTTTTGGCGCTTGATCTCAATCGGGGAGATAAGATCAACCCAGAGGCGTGGAAACCACTGCCAAGTCATTCCGGATTCGAGATGGTCTACCAAGGGAAAATACCTCTCACCGCAAGTGCGGAGTTTGAACAAGTAGATACGTTTGTTACTCTGATAGCCAAGGTGCCCATCATTTCTTCCGTATTCAATGAGAAAACCGAGAAACTCGAGCCGATTACGGTGGGTTTTATCGTTGCTGTTTACCGGTTTGATGAAGAGTTTACCCGTCGTTTGTCGAAAATTACCGGGAACCGGATTGGGATCGTTAAGCCGGATAGTACGACTTTGGGTGATCTTTCCGGTTATCCTGGGTTGACACCGGATCTCTTTGAGCCGGTGGAAAAAGGGTGGGATATTCAAAAACAACCGGTAACCTTGAATGATATTAGTATGACAGAAGAACGCTATTTTCAAGGGCTGTTGCCGATCTACTCTGATGTTGGATATGTGGGCGCGCTGACCATGCTTCATCCCATGAACATAGCCACGGACAATACTCTGCAGATTGTGAAGGTCCTCAGCCTGGTTTCGGTAGGTTGTATTGTGCTTTTTTTCCCCTTGGCGTTTTTCTTCTCCAACTCTTTTTCCAGACCTTTGGAAGAGTTGTCCCGAGTTCTTTCTGACGTTGAGAATACGGGTGATTTTTCGCACCGTGTCAGTGTGAAGAGCACAGATGAAATTGGTCAAACCTCGGAAGCGTTCAATCATCTCATGGATGCTTTGCAGGAAGCGATGGGTAACGTTAATACAGTTTTGGCGGCGGTTGCCAAAGGGGATCTCTCCCACAGTATTACCGGGGAATACAGTGGAGAACTCAGTCGTCTGAAAACCAATACCAACGATTCCATCGTTATGCTGGGACATTTGATGTCCCAAGTGATTGAAGCCAGCCAACAGGTTAATACCGGTGCGCAGGAACTGTCCCGTTCATCCCAGGTATTGGCCAGCGGAACGACACAGCAGGCAGGCACACTCGAGGAGGTTGCTTCCTCCATGGATGAAATCGAAAACCGGACCAAGGCTAACCGGGATAGCGCCAGTCAGGCCCAGGAATTGACACATCAGACCATCAAGATTGTCAGGGATGGCAACCACCAGATGGAGAGCATGCTGCAATCCATGAAGCAAATCAGTGAATCCAGTGCCCAGGTTTCCAAGGTCATTAAAACGATTGATGAGATCGCTTTTCAAACTAATCTATTGGCGTTGAATGCGGCAGTGGAAGCTGCCAGGGCCGGAAAGTACGGCAAGGGATTCGCGGTTGTCGCCGAAGAGGTTCGAAGTCTGGCGTCCAGGAGCGCAGAAGCGGCCAAGAACACTGCAGAGTTGATTGAAGGCTCCATCCTGGAGGTGGAAAAAGGCGTTCAGAACGCTGACAGTACCGCTTCTGTTCTGGAAAAAATCACCACAGGAATCAACCAGTCAGATAGCCTGATCAATGAAATATCTGCAGCTTCAGTGGATCAGGCCAATAGTGTTGAGGAGATTAATAAGGGGCTGACGGATGTCAATAACGTGGTCCAACAAAACTCATCCATCTCTGAACAGTCCGCCTCTGCCTCAGAGGAGCTCTCCGCCCAGGCCGCCAGACTGCAGGAAATAATGAACATGTTTATCCTGTCCAGGCAGCGGGTAGAAAAAGATAAATTTCTGCTACTTGAGGAGGGTTAAGGGCGATCGGACCCGGGATACGAAGTGAGAATCCTCGTTTCACTAGTGAGTCTATCCCGGCTCAACAATGGAAAATTCTTATTTGACGGAGTTTTGTCAATCCCGGTAAACTGAAATTTGCAACTCGTTTGAAAAATACCCTTTGTCTTCCAATTCCTCCTCTATTTCCCGTTAACGGATTAAAATCAAGACCCGCAGCGATGACTTTTGAAGAAGAGATACCCTTGAATATACTTCGTGTTAATATGAGTGGTCTGGCGATCTCAGCGTTTCGGAAACGGATCTCATTGAGATCGGGAAACAGACCCTGAAGGATGAATTGGCATTTAACAAAGGAAGCGAATTCTTCACAGCTCATGAACCCGATCCGGAATTTATTAAGACCGAACCTATGGGACCCAATGGAGAGGTTTTTGATATCGATCCGGATGAAATAGCGTCTCTCTGGGAAAAGCTCGATAGCTACAAAATGGATCTTTAATGGGAAACTTAAACCTGGACCCTCTGTTCAATCCACAGTCCATTGCCATGATTGGCGCATCGGCCACACCTGGGAAATGGGGGAACATTATTCTGCTCAATATTCTCAAGGGGAACTTCAAGGGCAAGATCTATCCGGTCAACCCCAAAGCAGATAAAATATTTGGATATCCATGTTTCGCAAGTGTGATGGATATTCCGGAGACGGTCGATATGGCTCTGATAACGACTCCGGCACATTCTATCCTGCCATTGATTGATCAGTGTGGAGAGAAAAAGATCCCGTTTCTGGTAGTGGTGACCTCCAATTTTAGCGAGGCCGGGGAGGCCGGAAGTAAACTGGAGAAGGGTCTGGTGACCAAAGCTGCCAGCTATGGAATCCGGATCGTTGGGCCGAATACCATGGGCGTTTATAGTGCCCAGTCACAGCTGCACGCCCTGATGCCAATGCTGATGCCCCTGAAAGGGTCGGTCTCCATGTTTTCTCAGAGCGGTAACGTGGGTGTGCAGATGATGGATTATGGTCAAAAAGAGGGCGTCGGGTTCGAAAAATTCGTTAGTAGCGGAAATGAAGGGGATCTAAATTGCGTGGATTATCTGAAATACTTTGCAAAAGATGAAAATACCAAGGTGATTCTGGGTTATATCGAAGGCGTAGAGTCCGGAACCGATTTTCTTCCTGTAGTAAAGAAAATCTCCAGAACAAAACCGATCGTGATGTTAAAAGGTGGCCGGACCGAAGTAGGTTCCCTAGCGGCGGCCTCTCATACGGGTTCACTGGCAGGAACCCGGGCAATCAACCGTGCCGCTTTTCGGCAGGCTGGGATCCTTGAAGTCCAGGGCAGTCTGGAGCTTATCGATTGTGCCAAAGCGTTGGCCAACTATCCTATCCCCAAGGGAAACCGTGTCGGTATTGTGACGCGGGGTGGCGGATGGGGAGTCATTACCGCAGATTCCTGCGAGGAGGCCGGACTGGTCGTTCCGACGCTGCCAAATGAGATGATTCGCCAGATCGATAAGCTTCTACCGGACTACTGGAACAAAGGCAATCCGATCGATCTGGTGGCAACGGTAGCCAATGATCCCATGCCAGAAATTCTAGCCATGCTGGCTGAATGGGATGGAGTGGACGCTGTGATTGCATTGGGGGCCGGTTTCAAAGCGTTTCAGTTTGAATGCTCCGATGAGGTTGCAGGTCCGCCTGAACTCATCAAAACCATAAACTTTATGCAGAACTTCTTTCAGCAAATTGCAGATGGGCCTGACAAGATACTGCTGCTGATTGCTGATCTGGTCAAAAAAACCGGCAAGCCCATCATATCTGTATCCACAGGCTCTCAATACTCACATAAAGAAATTATGGAGTCATACAGAATAGTTTCTTTTCCCACCCCTGAAAGAGCAGTAAAAGTCCTGAAAACCATGTTCGATTATCATCAGATTATCAACAACGGGGATAATTAAGATTGCAACCGTTTTGAGGCTGTGTGCATCCAAGTCCGGGGAGTGCCATGGGAGTGCAGGCTCGGGGGATTGGATTTGACATAGGCGATGTGGCAAGGGTATAACTTGATGATATGAAAAAACGACAAACCGAGAAGAGACGAACGCTAATGGATGTACTGCCATTTCAACCAGGAGGAATAAATGGAGATTATTAAACAAGCACTTAAGGCTGGACAAACGACACTTTCGGAATATGATTCCAAAAAAGTGCTGGCCGAATATAAAATCCCGGTTACCAAAGAAATCGTTGCCAAGGATATCAATGAGCTGAACCAGGCAGCGGAAAAAATTGGGTTTCCCCTTGTTCTGAAAGGAAGTTCATCCGAAATTGCACATAAAACAGAGAAAGGCCTGATAAAGATTGACATCAGAACGTTGGAAGAGGCAACGGGCGCCTTTGAAGAGATTATTGCCAAAATGGGCGGTGATAAGGGCGGGGTGCTGGTACAGGAGATGATCAAAGGACAGCGCGAATTGGTTATCGGCCTGACCCGCGATCCGCAGTTTGGTCCTTGTGTGATGTTTGGCCTGGGCGGGATCTTTACCGAGATTCTAAAGGATGTCGCTTTTCGTGTGGCGCCACTGACACGGAAAGATGCGATGGATATCATGGAGGATATTAAAAGCCGGAAAATCCTGGACGCCGTGCGGGGGATGGAAGCGGTAGACCGAGAAGTTCTGGCGGACATCCTGATTGCTGTCGGTCAGATTGGAATGGATTATGATGAGGTCCAGGAGATTGATATAAATCCCCTGAAAATTCGCGACGGAAAACCGGTAGCTGTTGATGCCCTGTTGGTACTGAAACCCTGAGCCAACCGACTTTGCCGCGGTAGAGATTAAATCTCAGGATCGCGGTTATTTCTCAAAAAAAGCCCCCAAACATCAGCAATGTCCGGTTCAGACTTTCTGTTTTTGAACCGGTTCTACGTTACTAAGAAAAATCCGGGGGACAAAACGGACATTGCTGGGCTGGTTTAGATTTCCCTGACCTGAATAGTTGGCACCAGTTTGCCATGGGCTTCAATTTCGTGGATGACAACCACCCGATCACCCGGAGCAAAATCCCCGTTTTCTCTCAGCGACACCACTGCATTCTGGACTGTTTCCTCGAAATTCTCTTCGAAATCTAGTAGATATGGATATACGGCTCGGTAGAGAATGAGTGTCTTTTGGGTTTTAGCAGAGTTGGTGAACGCATATATTTTGATATTGGCAGGGCGGCAATTGGAAACAATCGCAGCTGAACGTCCACCCTGGGTAAAAGTGACGATACCTTTGAGTTTCAGGTCCTCCACCAGGTGAACAGCCGCCGAAGCAATGTGCTGAAGATCGTGTTCCCGGATCATCTGCTGAGCGAAAGCAGCGCCCGGGTACTGCTCGGTTGTGCTGGCCGTGCGGACCATATACTCAATTGCTTTCACCGGATGTTTGCCGCTGGCTGTTTCTCCCGAAAGCATAATGGCGTCTGCTTCTTCGAACACCGCATTAGCTATATCGGTGATCTCTGCCCGGGTGGGGATGGGATTCTCGATCATGGACTCCAGCAGGTGGGTGGCAATGATCAAGCTTTTTCCGTGAATCGCGCATAGATAAGCGATTCGCCGTTGAATTGCAGGCAGATCCTCCATATTCACCTCAATCCCTAGATCCCCTCGGGCTACCATAATGCCGTCCACCTCCTTGATAATCTCCTCCAGGTTATTGACCCCTTCATAGTTCTCTATTTTGGCGATGATCTTGGTTTGTTGGCTTTTCTCCCCCAGGAGCTCCCGCAATTCAAAGATGGCATTTTTATCTCTCACAAAGGAGAGGGCAATAAAATCAATATCGTTGTCGATTCCAAATAGAATATCCCTTTTATCCTTATCGGTCAGAGCTGCAATTTTAACATGAATACCTGGCAGGTTGACATGTCGTCGCGGCTTGATCTGGCCACCGTCCAGAACCACACACTGCAATTGATCGCTCTTCTTTTCGGTAACTTTCAGGTTGATAAGACCACTGTCAACAGTGATCCGATCCCCAATGCCGACCGTTGACAAAAGATGTGGATAGTTGATGAACAGCACGTCATCCCTGTCATCCACTCGGGGTGGAACAATAACAGTAATGGGTTGGCCCTCGTTCAGGCTCATTCCGGATTTTCCGGTTCTGATTTCGGGACCCTGGGTGTCAAGCAGAAGACCGACAGGGTAATTCACTTCCTGATTCAGCTGCCGGACCATCTCAACCACGGCCAGGTGAGAGGCGTGATCACCGTGAGACATATTCATGCGGACAATATTCATCCCCGCCTGATACATCTCTTTTAAAACTGAAAAACGATTGCTGGACGGTCCGATGGTACAGATGATTCTTGTGTTGATCATGTCAAACTCCTGAAAATATGGTTTCAGTTCCAGTACATATGCCCAGGCCCTTTCTGGCCGTCTGATAAAGTCAGCGTACCACGGATGAAGGTTTGAAAAAAGTACAATCTCCTGAATTTAAGGGATTTCTACTACTAAGGGGCGGCTCAAAAATTAGTCAAGTGTTTCCCATTAATCGAGTGTTTCTCATTAGTGTTAAAGAAACGCGTTGCTGAAAAGGAAACACGTTGCTGTCACATTCTATGTGCAAAATGTCCAGTTATTTTAGGACTTTTGTAGATAGATTATGTGAAGGTATTTTTGAACGATCCCTAAAGGGCTTGAATTGAATAAATCAAGGTTTTCGTTACGCCTGTTCCGACGCTGCGAAACAGGGATATGTCCTTAAATTTATCCAGACCTTTTTCCGTTTCAGGCTGTGTTTGGGCAGGCAGGGAAGATTAGATCGAAAATAGGCCATAGAATTTGAATTCCAACAAAAAGAAGGTACTTCTGAAATTGACGTTTAGTAAAGAGATAGGTAGAATCAGTTAAAATAAAGAAAATTCGTACTCCTGATAGAAACTGGAACCTCATTTGTGGAATTACCGGATGGACGAGGGGATATTGAGTAAAGCCCGGGAATGGGCTACCAACGACTATTTCGACACTGAGTTTCGAGCTGAAATAAAACTCCTGATCGATAATAATGATGAAAAGGAGTTGATTGACCGCTTCTATAAGGATCTGGAATTTGGGACTGGTGGTTTGCGAGGGATTCTCGGGGCCGGGTCCAATCGCATGAATGTCTATACAGTCCGCAAAGCCAGCCAGGGTCTCGCCAACTATCTACTCAAAACCAACCGCCCAAGCGATCCTCCTCCAAGTGTTGCCATCGCCTACGATTGCCGGCACTTTTCAGACCTGTTCAGCCGGGAAACAGCTTGTGTCTTGGCCGCAAATGGGATCCAGGTCCATCTTTATGGTGAGATGCGTCCTGTGCCCATGCTCTCCTTTACGGTCCGTGAGTTGGGAACCACGGCCGGAATCGTGGTTACAGCCAGTCACAATCCGGCAGAGTACAATGGCTATAAGGTATATTGGTCTGATGGGTGTCAGGTCACCCCACCCCATGATGACGGAATTATCGGGGAAGTAAACGGTATCGAAGATTTTGCGGCGGTCAAATGGATGACTTTCGAAGCCGCTCGCGAGCAAGGACAGGTGCAGATCGTTCCTGAAAGCGTCGAAGATGCCTATTTCAAAAAGGTTGAAGCACTTGCCCTGGGGCAAAAGGATGTAAATCGCAATTTTGGAGTGGTCTACACCCCACTGCATGGCGCTGGCAACTATCCGGTTCGGGAAATTCTGAGACGAAGGGGATTTGAAAAGGTCAGCATTGTCGCGGCACAGGAAAAACCGGATGGCGCATTCCCGACGGTGGCATCCCCTAACCCGGAGGAGCCCAGTGCCCTGAAACTTGCCTTGAAAGAGGTAGGAGAGAATGATCACCTGATCGTGGGAACAGATCCGGATGCAGACCGTATCGGGGTGATGGTTCGACATAAAGATGAGTGGATAAAAATCGATGGAAACCAGATCGGTCAGCTCCTGTTGGCATACTATCTTGAAAAACTCAGCGAATGCGGGAGACTTCCGTCTGACGGGGTCTATATCACCACTATCGTGACATCCGATCTGGGGCGGGAAATTGCTGCCAGTTATGGGGTTGAAACCTGGGAGACCCTGACCGGATTTAAGTATATTGGTTCTGTCATCCGGGAATTAGATGAAAACCAGACAGGTCAGTTTATCTTCGGTACCGAAGAGAGTCATGGCTACCTGTTTGATTCATTTGTCAGGGACAAAGATGCGGTGATCGCTTCGATGGTTTTCTGTGAAATGTGCGCGGAACTACATCAAAAGGGATTATCGGCAATTGATCAGCTTGATAGAATTCATCGTCAGTACAGCTACCATACCGATTCCCTGATTAACAAGGTGATTAAAGGTCATGAAGGAGCGGAAAAAATCGCGGACATCATGGAATCATTAAGAAATAGCCCCCCCGCCAGGATTGCTGGAATCGAAGTCGTGACTGTACGGGATTACTTGAAAATGGAGATTCAGGATCGACGAACTGGGGAGGTGACAGGCGAGACCCAACAACCTCGCTCTAACGTGCTGGCCTTCTATATGGCGGATGGCAGCCGAATTACCGCCAGGCCATCCGGTACGGAACCGAAAATCAAGTTCTATTTCAATCTAAAAGGGACTGGGGAAGAGGCCTTGAGAAAAGCGAAATCCGCTTATGAAGCGGATTTCTGTCAATTGGTCGACAGGATTTAAGCAGAAATTTCTTTTTTTAATCTCAAACTCTGTGAGGGTTTGACATTATCAACAATCACAATGAAATAAAGGAGGAGATTTGGAACAGTCAGATCTGGACCTGATTAAAAAGCACGCAAAGGATAACAACCCGCTTGATCGTTTGTACAAGGATCATTTGAGGCTGGAAAAAGAGATTGAGGACATCCAATCCATCCGCATTAAAAGTCCTGAGGATGAAAAAAAACTGAGGAAGCTCAAGAAAGTCAAACTGGAAGGCCGCGATAAAATGGAACAGATTTTCCTGACCTTGCGGTAAGTAATTGGTGAGACCCGGTAAGCCGTCTTCATTTTGTGAATATGGGGATTGCCTGAATGTTATGATTCAGTTATTCCTGAAGTTTGGTCACCGGTCCACGGACCGGAGAGGGTTTCTCCGACGTTTCAGAGATTGAGCAGTTGACGAAGCGGCAAGGGGTATTTTAGCTGAAAACCTGTCTTAATGGCATGGCATGATTGTTCAGGACATTTTTATTGTCCTTCTGGGACTCGTATTCGGCTCGTTTCTGTATACCATGGCTTTGCGTCTTCACCATGGAGACTCTGTCTGGCATCGTTCATCCTGTGATTTTTGCGCGGCAAAAATAGGGGTTATCGGTCTGATACCCATACTGGGTTTTGTAGTCAATAAAGGGAAGTGCAGAAACTGTGGGTGTGAAATATCCTGGATTTATCCTCTGGTGGAGATCCTCAATGCCGTGCTGGTTTATGGGATTTACGCCAGAACCGGCTGGCACCTGGAATTTTTCCATGGTTTCCTGATATTCGAGTCATTGCTGCTGGTAGCCTATCTTGATTTCAGAAACCATCTGATATTCCCACAGCCTGTAATAATCGCATTTCTGTTTCAATGCATGTGGCTGGCCCTGGTGCGCAATGCGGATCTTTTGAGTTCTCTGATCGGCCTCTTTATGGGTGCCGGAATATTTCACTGGATCAGTTATCTCTACCAGAACATTCGCAAACGTGTCGGCCTGGGGGAAGGGGATGCCACTCTTCTGGGATTGATTGGGTTTGCCTTCGGTTGGAATGTGCTCTTCGCCACCATTTTCTGGGGAGCCGTCTTTGGTATTCTCTGCGGGGGGTCCCTGTTATTGATGCGGCGACAATCCTGGTCCGACGAAATAGCCTTCGGTCCCTGGCTGGTATTGGCTTCATTTTTAATCTGGTATTTCCCGGATTTTTTCCAGACGATACCTTTTAAAACTTCGTATCACCTGATGCTCCAGTATTAAAGCGCCGTCAGTAGAACTGACTTTTTAAAACGAATCACAAAACACATACTCCATCATGAATCAGAGCAATATGGAAAAAAAGGTTCTGTCCTGGGACAATCTGGGATTTGATTATATCAAAACCGATTATCGGTTTGCGGCCACCAATGTTGACGGCCAGTGGTCTGAAGGAGAACTCATCACCGACGAGTTCATGAGAATTCACGAGGGCTCTCCGGCACTCCACTATTCACAGCAGTGTTTTGAAGGACTTAAAGCACAGACAGCAAAAGATGGCAGTGTGCTGCTGTTCAGGCCGGAAATGAATGCCGAGCGCTTTTACATGACTGCAGAACGGCTGATGATGCCGCCTGTACCTTCAGAGCTGTTTATGAAAGGTGTGGAAGAGACTGTACGGGCCAATTATGCCTGGATCCCACCATATGGTTCGGGTGCATCTCTCTATATTCGACCCCTGCTGATTGGTGTAGGGGAAAACATGGGCTTAAGACCAGCGCAGCAGTATGATTTTCGGG
>Ga0209249_1003661_pt1 | contig 10792 bp, 11 predicted proteins | sample SaaInlV_200m_DNA_4_FD_184653 | JGI IMG/M metagenome (GOLD analysis project Ga0209249, IMG submission 184653) | Marine microbial communities from expanding oxygen minimum zones in the Saanich Inlet - SI037_S3LV_200m_DNA (SPAdes) (version 2) | ecosystem: Environmental > Aquatic > Marine >...
CAAAACCTGCACCAGGTTTATCTTTTTCTGGGTGTCGACGAAGATACCAAATAATTATTCCTGCCGTGAGAAAGTTCCAGACCATTTCATAGGCAAAGGCGGGGTGAAAACGAGTTGTGTCAGGGAAGAGACTCATATCGCTATATTCTTTTAAACGATGCGAAGCATCAATGGATATGCCCCAAGGGAGTGTTGTTGGTTGCCCATAAAGTTCTTGATTAATATAATTTGCAGGGCGCGCTACAGCTTGCCCAACTAGCGCAGCTGGGGCAAGAGAGTCGAGTAAAAGCCATAAATCTAGTTTGTGTTTTCGGGCAAACCAGTATAGAACCGCCGCACCAAATAACATGCCTCCATAAAAGTGTAAGCCACCTTGAGGGATATTAAGTATCTGGCCAGGGTTTTGCATATAGTAGGGATTCCCGCCCAGGGTCGCGTTCGCTACATACCAAAGACGTGCGCCAAGTATCCCAACTGGGAGCAAGATGACAATCGCATCCCAGAGATAATCTTCTTCTTCTCCTCGCCTTTTAATTTCTTGTGCGGCAAGCCATGTGCCTGCTAATGCGCCAGACATTACTAAAACACCATACCAGCGTAAGGCTAGGGTAAAACTTCCGATATTAAATGAAAAAATGACAGGATCAATCATACTTACCTCTTTGTTTTATGAATGGGCGGATTATATCATTGCTTTGGGCATATTTTTCTTGTGCATATTTCTATTTAATGCTATATTTTATGTGACGTCTTTAAGACAAATCCTGTTTTCCCATTCTTTTCTAAAAACTTATGGCGACTATTCAAATTACGCTAACCCTATACGGACCTCTAGCTAAATTTGCGGGTGGTAAATATATTGCTCAAAAATCTGTTGAACTTGAAGAAAATAAAACCATTCGAGATTTAATGGATATATTTGAGATTCCCTACGATCAAAAAAGCTATCTTTTTATTAATAATATTCTTTCGGATATGCCTGGTCTTAACGCATCTTTAAATGAAGTTTTGAAAGATAATGCTCGCGTTGGGATTTTTTCTCAGCAACATATGTACCCTTATCAGTACAGAGATGGGCTACCTATGTCTGATGCCCTTACCAAAGAGTTATCTGAGCGCGAAGGTGGCGCAATGCATAATACTTATAGCTAATTTTCACTGCAAGAATTGAGGAGTTTTTGTGGTGATTTTTGTAATTTCATCTTTTACCAATAATCGTTCAAAAAGGAGAATGTTATGGCAAAACAGATTTTACGTATTAATATGAGTGACCTTAGTGCAACTTATGAGGATGTTCCTGAAAGATGGGCAAAGTGGGCAGGGCGTGGTCTCACTTCACTTATTGTCTCAGATGAAGTAGACCCCACTTGTCACCCTCTAGGACCTAATAATAAACTTGCCATTGCTCCCGGCTGGGTATCTGGCAGCCCTGCTGCCCCTAGTAGCGGACGCACCTCCTTTGGCGCAAAAAGCCCTCTCACTGGCGGTATCAAAGAAGCCAATTCAGGTGGTCTTTCTAGCCAGAAAATCGCAAAACTTGGGCTCGCTGCCATCATTATCGAAGGTATGCCCTCAGATGGAAAATTTTACGAAATTTTTGTTAATAAAGATGGTGTTAAATTTGAAGATGCTGCCGTTTTATTAGGCAAAGGCATGTACGAAACCGCTGACCTAATGTGGGAAAAATACGACAACAAACCCGCAGTCATTGGCGTTGGCCCTGTTGGCGAAAGAAAACTCTCTAATGCAGGTATTTCTGTCAATGATCCTGAAAATTCTCCCGGTCGTTATGCTGGTCGTGGCGGTTTGGGGGCAGTCATGGGCGCACGCGGCGTAAAAGTGATGATTGTTGACGACAAAGGCGGTCCCGGCGTAGAAGTTGCCGATATGGATCTCTTCAAAACTGGTCGCAAAAAAGTTGCCGATGCAATGGGCGAACACGCCCTCACCAAAGTAGAAGGCGGTCTGTGGCAGTTCGGCACCAATGTCTTAATGAATATCATCAATGAAGCGGGTGGGCTTCCCACTCGCAACTTTAGTGCAGGGCAATTTGAAGGTGCAGCAAAAATTTCTGGCGAAGCCGTAAAAGAAAATATCGAAATTCGTGGCGGTGTTGGTAAATATCATCACGCTTGTCACCCCGGCTGTATTATGCAATGCTCCAGCATCTATCCTAACGTAGATGGCAGCAAATTTGTTTCTGTGATTGAGTATGAAACCTCTTGGGCATTGGGCGCAAATTGTGGCATCGATGACCTCGAATATATTGCTCAAGCTACTTGGGAATGTAACGACATCGGTCTCGACACCATCGAAGCCGGTAACGCTATTGCGATTGCGATGGATGGTGGGCATCTCGAATTTGGCGACTCAGCAGGCGCATTGAAACTCTTCGACGATATCCGCAGCGGAACGCCCATTGGACGTGTACTTGGCCAAGGTGTGGAAGCTACCGCAAAAGCCTTTGGCGTTTATCGTGTCCCCACCGTTAAGGGACAATCGATGCCCGCCTACGAACCACGTGCCATCAAAGGTATTGGCGTGACTTACGCCACCACCGTTATGGGTGCAGACCACACCGCTGGCTACACCATTGCCCCTGAAATTGCAGGTGTTGGCGGCAAAGTAGATCCGTTAGACAATACCGCTAAAGGTGATCTTTCTCTCACCTTCCAAGCTGCAACCGCGTTTATTGACAGCAGTGGTTACTGCCTCTTCATCGCCTTCCCGATTCTCGACATCCCCGAAGGTTGGGCTGGCATGGCAGAATCAGTTGCAGGCGTAACTGGCCTTGACATCACTGGTGAGAAGGTTATCGACATAGGTAAAGAAGTGCTCAAGATTGAGCGTCTCTTCAACGAAGCCGCAGGCTTCACCCCCGCCGATGACCGTCTTCCCGAATTCATGCGTGACGAAGCACTTCCTCCTCACAATGTAAAATGGGATATGGAAGATGAAGTACTAGACAAAGTTTTTGCTTGGGTTCATGATTAAGCGTTTAGAATAAAAGAAGAGGCTTGCGCTTTGCGTGAGCCTCTTTTTATTTAATTATCTTCTCATAGTAAGAAGATTTCATTATGATAAACTGAGAGTAATCACTCTGATGGTGATATAAAAAATCTTAAAATCCTGATAGCAACACTCTGTGTTGGGTTGAGATAAAGACTATAGGTAATCTTATGAAGGTAGAAGTACGTGTTTTTGCAACCCTAAGAAAATATATGCCTGGATACGGAATTGGGGAGCCGAAAATTGTCGAGGTTCCTGAAGGAACAACGCTCGAAGAGTTACGAGGGCAGCTTAATATTCCCCTTGAAGAAGTGAAAGTGCTTATGCGGAATGGTATTCAATCTGAGATGGAAGAAAAAATAGAAGACGGCGACCGCATAGCTTATATCCCTGCTGTGGGGGGAGGTTAGGATATGGCTACTTTTCAAAATCCGCTCTGGGGGTTTGAGCTAGCTTACCCCGATAATTGGGCACAAAAATCTAATGCGGGGATGGATGGTTTCACGCAGAATGCTCACGATTTCGATCAAGCTGGGGCTGTCAATGAGCAAGCCGCACACATGCTCGTACGTGGTGAATTTAACGGTAAGCGTTCACCTATCGCACCGCTTTGGAATCAGCATATTACCAAATTGTCCATCATGCTGGGTGCGAAAAAATTGGGTGGCTCGCCTTTTAGCATGGGTGGTGCAAATGGGTTTGAAGCTGAAATTCAGCTTCCTAAGAGAACAAATCGTCGTCTTTGGGCAGGGATTTTGGCTCAAGAGACGGTCATTTTACATTTTATGGTTTCGCATAAGAAAACAGAAAGAAATGCTTTTGAACCACAGGTGACGGAAATTATTTCGAGTTTGCGTTTTCTGGATGGGCTGAAAGGGCTTGATACAGCTGGAGATAATTTTCCGATCCCGCCTAATTATTTGGCTGTTGATGCAGATGCACTTGTGCCAGATGCGAAAAATGATGATAGCTGGATTGCCTATGATGGGCAGAGCGATATTGCCGCTTTGCAGAATTTTTATTATCGAGAGTTGCCACAATATGGCTGGGAAATTAGTGAATTTATTCCGTTTCCTAATCAGGTAGAAGTTGAGTTTGCTCGTTTACGCATCCATAAAGATGATTTAACGGCTACACTAGGTATTTTGCCTTTCGGAGAAAAGAATACTTTGGGCAAAATTGTTGTTAAATATGAATAAAAAATTTAAGTATGAGGAATTAATTATGGTATCTATTCGTCTTTACGGAAATTTGCGCCGTTATGCAAAAAACAAAAGTGCCGCGAGCGATAGCATCATCGAAGCGGAAGTAAAAGAAAACGAAGAAATTTATGATTTTTTAGAAAGGCTTGGTTTTGATATTGGTGAGTTATATACTATTTTCGTCAACTCACGTTTACTTACTTCGCGCACAAAAATAGCTCCTTTTTTAGGCTATCAACAGGTTTGTGAAGATGAATGTTTATGCTGGGAGTTGAAAGAAATTATAAAAGATGGTGATCGCATTGGGCTATTTGGGGAAGATATGCCCGCGTTGGTGGCATAATTTTCTGTAAAGATTCTTTCTTTGCGTCTTCTCTTCTTGCTCCTACACTCACCCTGTGCTAAACTCAAGCCATGGCTGAAAATACCATGCTCCAGGAAGCAATTGATGCAATTCGCCAGGGTGAAAAAGCAAAGGCAAAAGATATACTCACGCGTCTATTGAAAGCAGACCAACATAATGCAAATTATTGGGTTTGGATGAGTGCGGCAGTAGAAACTCAAAAAGAACGCGTTTATGCACTTAAAACTGCCCTGCGTGCTGACCCTAAAAATGTCTCTGCCAAACGCGGACTTGTCTTGCTTGGCAAACTTCCTCCAGATGAAAATATAGCGCCTTTTCCTCTTCACCATCCCCGTTTATGGGAAGAAGACCTGAGTGAAGCTGTAGATGAAGGCGAAGAAAAAGAGACGGGGGTAAAAGGTTTTATAGCTAATCCCATCGTTCGTTTGGCAGCAATAGGGCTTGGAATAGCCAGCATTATAGGTTTTGCTATCTTTGGGCTTTCTCAACGGGGAAGCACAACTCAAGCACAGACAGTCTCTTTGGGGCCAACAGCAACTTATACACATACGCCTACTTCTATTAATGCACAGCCAGTAAGCACACAACCTTTTTTGGGGGCAACGCCTCTTTCGGCTTTACTTGATGTACCCTATACCCCGACTCCGCTCTATGTAAATACGCCACGCTCTGTTCAAGCAAGTGATTATGGAAATGCCGTCAAAGCCGCTTATAGAGATGAAGATTGGGAAGCATTAATTGCTGCAATGGAACAAATTATTATTATTGAGCCAGAAAGCGCTGATCCTTATTATTATATTGGTGAAGCCTATCGCTTTATGGGTGAAAATGGTAAAGCCTTCAATGCTTACGAAGAAGCAACCAGTATTGATAAAGATTTTGGCCCTGCATATTTAGGAAAAGCTCGCGTTTATCTTTATATTAATGCAAGCGCAGACATTGGTCCTAATCTCAACAGAGCCATTGATAAAGATCCCTATTTTGCTGAAGCCTATATCGATAGAGCTAATTATTGGCTTAAAAAGGAGAAACTTGAGAACGCTCTTGAAGATATCGAAGATGCGCTCCAACTTTCTCCTGATTCTCCAATGGTTTACTTTACCCTTGCTAAAATTTACTGGGCACAAGATGAACTCGAAGACGCTCTTAATGCCGCAGAAAAAGCTTTAGAGCTTGACCTCACCCATCTTGAAACCTATTTCTTATTGGGCCAACTCCACGAAGCGAATGATCAAATAGATGAAGCTACAGAAGTTTTGGAGATTTATGTAGCTCACGAAGAAGAAAACGCACAAGCTCTTGCTATGCTTGGTGGTGCTTATTATGCAAATAAAAAATATGATAACGCCATCGAAATCCTTGATCGTGCTATTGAATTAGATCGTCGGTCTGGCACCGCACACTTTTATCGAGGTCTTTCTTATCTCTTTCTCAAAGATGGTGAAGCAGCCGTTGATGACCTTGATAAGGCAAATCGCTATCTCTCAGATTCCTTTGAAGCCAGTATTGCCCTGGCCCAAGCTGAAGCCCTCAGAGAGCGTTATGGCAATTGTTTCCTTCAAGTTCAGCGCACAAGTTCCTTGGCTGAAGGTGATTACGAAGAAGCCCTCACCTATTATTGGCTTGCAACTTGTCACGAGGGGCGTGAAGATTTCCATTCGGCTCAAGAAGCATGGGAAGATCTTCTTGAAATACCTGAAAGCTCTGCAATTCGAAACATGCAAAGGGAAGCTAACGAACATCTTGCCGAGTTTTACACGCCAACACCTACAGAAACACCTAGCCCCACAAAAACACCTCTTCCCTCCCGTACTCCCAAACCAACGGATTAACCCCCATGCGTACAGCTCAAATTATCTATAACCCAGCTGCGGGACGATTTCCTGTAGCAGAGGCGATTCCATCAGCTGGACGCGTCTTAATGGACGCGGGTTTCTTTGTCAATGCCACCGCGACACACTCGGGTGAACATGCTACTGAATTAGCGGCATCTGCTGCGGAGAAAGGCATTGATGTGGTCTTTGCAGTAGGCGGGGATGGAACTATTGGGCAGGTTGCCAGCGGATTGATTGATACTGATACTGCTCTCGGCATTTTGCCTGCGGGCACAGCAAATGTATGGGGAAAAGAATTAGGCATGAAGCCCTACTCATGGGTGGCACGAAACGCCCTCGAAGAAAATGTTAAGCTCCTCGCTAATTCACCCATTTACGCAATAGATGTTGGGGTATGCAACCACCAGCCTTTTTTAATGTGGGCAGGTTTAGGGCTAGATGCGCTTTCTGTCCAAAAGGCAGAGCCGCGTTTCCGTCTTGAAAAGTTTTTTACAGCACCAGAGTATGCGGCATCCATCCTATTAACGGCTGTACGCTGGCGTGGAATTTCTCTACGTATTTGGGCCGATGGAGAAGAGATTGAAGGGCATTATATTCTTGCTGTGATTAATAATATTCGTCATTATATGGGCGGGTTGACTAATCTTTCACCCGATGCAATGCTAGATGATGGCCTCTTTGATTTGTGGCTTTTTACTGGTAATAATATGGCAGATGCTTTACGCCCTGTTTTTGAGATGTGGGGGGGGCGGCATATAGTTTCACCTCATACTCGCCGTATTTCTTTTAAGAAATTGCGCCTAGAAGCTGATACCGATTTTGCTGTTCAAACCGATGGCGAGCCACGTTTTGATACAAAAAAAGCAGAGATTAATGTTCATAAAGGTGCCTTGCGTGTTCTCATGCCCCCTAAAGCTTTAGATGCACTTTCTTTGGAGCCTATAGCATGAAAATCATCAATCGTTGGGTTATCTTTAGTGCAGTGGGCTTGGGAAGCTGTTTGTTTTTAGTCACAATTTTATGGTTAGGCTCTGCGGCACCTCGGGAAGAAAGTGTAAACTTAGAGCTGGCCGCGCTCACTCTTATCCCTGGCCCTACATCTACACCCTTAGTGACAATAACACCTACGCATGACCCTGCATTGGGTACCGCCACGCCTTTGCCAGGAAAAATTGTATTAGGTACTTATGTTCAAATTAGCGGAACAGATGGCGAAGGCCTTCGCTTACGAGGCGTACCTGGACTTCAGGGCGAACATCTTTTTCTTGGTTTTGATACAGAACTTTTTCAAGTGATAGATGGACCTCAAGAATCAGATGGTTATATTTGGTGGTATCTTCTTGCTCCTTACGATGCAACCCGCGTTGGATGGGCCGCAGCTGATTTTTTAGTCTCGGTCAATAGTGCAGAATAAAAAACTCTCTGTTTTCTCTTTGGCGCTGAAATTTTTTACTTCAATATTTTTTATTGCTTTTTTCTCAAATATTTCAAATTTATCCTTAAAGGAAAATAATTCTTATGTCTCTTAGACCTACAGCACTTGATGCAAATAAAACAAAAAAAGAACTAACCCTCACTTGGAATGATGGGCACCTTAGCACCTATAGTCTCTCCCTTCTTCGCGCTGCTTGCCCCTGCGCCGAATGTCGCGGTGGGCACGATAATATGGGTGGTGACCCAGAGCCAGCAGTTTTTGAAACACCCATTACAGATACAAAAGAGACGCGTTTAAAAGATGTTGTCGCAACAGGATCTTATGGGATTTCTATTCTTTGGGAAGATGGCCATGACTATGGAATTTTTAACTGGAATTTTCTAAGGGCATTATGCCCCTGTGATGAGTGTCGAAGCTGACAAAATAAAAACTTCCTCAGTTTTAAAACTGTGGAAGTTTTTTTATTTAATTGACATGACATTTTTGGCATTTTTTAGTTTTGGAAATAAATCCTATAATTCTAGAAAACTATGAAAATATCCCCGATAATGTTTCATAGCGATGCCCTTTTCGTTGATCATCTTTATAAAAGGCAAGGTAACTGACCATTTGGTAGGGGACAAATTTCTGTTCATGTGGTTTATGAATGGCAAGATCAAAATAGGTATGCCACGTACCAGAGTTGAAATAGACTTGATCGTCATAACGTGTGCGACTCTCGCTTGTATCTAGGGGAACAACTTCATGGTGGTGAGTATGCCCATAAACAATATAATGGGCTTCTTTATCAAGGAAAGTAGGTTCCTTTAGTGCCTTCTTTGCGAAGGATATTTCTCCTCCCCAAAATTCTTCCTGAATCCACAAGGCTAAATCATTGAGTGTCTTTATAGGAGTACGCTTAGAGATTTGTAAAGCAATTTCAAGTTTATCAACATTATCAAACTTGAATTTCTTATCAGCCTTACGTACAACATCTAGTTCAAGGAACTCACTGCCAATAGCATCCCAAACTTTTTTGATTTTTTTCTGCATACTATTAGGGAGATTATTATGTTTAATCTGGCTACTCACCCAAAGCCAAGTTGCCAAGACAGGACGAACATGGCTGATTTCTCGCAGATTATTAATCATAGCAGGTGGAACTTCAGGAAGGCGCTTTTGAACTTCGAGAGGAAAACGATTTAACATCTCAACGGTAAAAACATCACCTAAGGATGAGTTTATACGTCCTTTTTTTGCGTTATAGTTGAAATTATCGTGAATATCACCATGGTGAGCATAAACTTTATATTCAGCTAGTTTTTTTGCCAAAACAGGGTCATCTTTAGGGAAATAAGGAAAAGGAGAAGAAGCTTGAGACAAGCCTAAAGTGTCTATAACCTCAGCACGTATCTCATCGAAGGTCGCTCCAGGAATCCCATAAAACCAGTCGTGATTTCCAATCATATAATGTATATGAGTTTCAATCTCTACTAAATCTTTGCTTTCTTCCCAATTGCGTTGAGAAGTGAGATTTTGGGGAATCTCTACTTTAAGCTCTCGTAAAACACGCACCGCTTCATCATTCTTTTTTAACACAGCTCGCGTAATTTCTTGTAGTTTTTTAGCGTAGGCGGGTTTAGTTTTATTTGTCCAGGGGCGGGTATATTCTGGTGTATTCTCTTTGGTATCAAGCCAAAGCGTAGAATGAAGCGGATCTAGAATATCACCAAGTAATAAAATATCCACTCTTTCTATGGGTCTATAGCTATCATCTGTACGCCATGAGGCACGCATCGCCATTTCATCAAGACGTTCGGCAAAAACATAAAAAGCATCAGCAGAAATTGAGTGGCCACAAGAGCCATCACCGAGGTGAATATCGCTAAGAATGATGAGCATTTTTCTCTCCTTATTTCTTCTGTATTATATCTTGAAAGAGCTTAAAGCTTTCAGAAAAACGGATTGAATTCTCAGATTTTTATCCCCTCATATGAGATCTGCTTAAATACCAGTTTTGTTTTCTAGCATATATTGGATTGCAAACTTGACCCAAGCTTGCTCCTGCCCCAAAACAGCGGCGATGAAAATAAGTATTGTTCAACCATGCAATCAATTCTCATACCCACCTTGTTTTTTTGAAGCAATAATTTTGAGAAGAAAAATGCTAAGTTACTTGCCTATTTTTATTGTCGTCTTTCTCAAAAAGATTCGAAATCGCACTTCTTGCCCCAGAGAGTACACTGACATGAAGCAACATTAGAATGCTAATTGATGTCATCCAAAAAAAGAAGACGTTGTCAGTAGCTCTGACTGGTGAAAAGCGAGTCCAGTGAACATAACTAGTTTACTCGATAATGGATTAGACTTTAGGGAGAACAGAGAGTAAAAATACGAACTCCAGTTTTAAACTCTTCAGCACTTAGGCTTTTATTTACATAATTTTTAACATCAGCCCAGTTAGCATCAAAAAAAACTTCTTTTTCTGTACCCTCAGCATTTATTGGAAAAATTTGCAACCTCATAAACTCCGTTTGTGCAGGGATAAGATCTAATATTTTCTGCTCGCTATTTTTGCAAGCATTAATTAAGTCTAAAAATGCCTGTGTCGATACGCAACCTAGAACTTCTTTTTCATCATAAGTCATTTTAATAATAAAGGTTGAATAAGGAATATTACCATCTGAGGATGGGGCAAATTTTACACTATGAATAGTATAGCCAATAGCATTTAATTGGTTTTTTATACTTTGGTTTATGAGTTCTTTGATTTTTCCTACATTGGGGGAGGGGATTGACGTAGGAGGAGGTGTTAGGGTTGGTGTCGAAGTTTGTGTATAAGACAGAAAAGTAGCGGTTTGTTGTGTGCTGCCTCAGCGCAAAATGGAAAAATGGCATCCATGTTATAGTTCACAAAAGGAGCCAAAACCATGAGAAAAAAGCGCAGTAAGCGTTCAGGGGGTCGGGC
>Ga0209249_1003662_pt1 | contig 10785 bp, 4 predicted proteins | sample SaaInlV_200m_DNA_4_FD_184653 | JGI IMG/M metagenome (GOLD analysis project Ga0209249, IMG submission 184653) | Marine microbial communities from expanding oxygen minimum zones in the Saanich Inlet - SI037_S3LV_200m_DNA (SPAdes) (version 2) | ecosystem: Environmental > Aquatic > Marine >...
CCCTTAAGGCTCCAACTCGTCAGATCGTCGACAACGGCGGCGGCGAAGGCGATGCCCAGTGCTGGGCCAGCAAAGACCAAGGAAAGACGTGGACGTTGCGGGGTACCCCTGCTGCCCACGAGCCCGGCACATGTCGCATGAACCTGGCGGCGGGCCTTGCGCGCAATGGAGATATAGTCGTGCTCTGCTCCGGTTGGGACAAGCTCGATATGAAACGTCCCAGACACGAGCGCATCCTGAAGGCATTCGTCTCCCGCTCTACTGACCAAGGTGCCACCTGGAAGGTCTCAACCAAGTTCCCCAAGGTTGAGGGCATGAGTGAGTTTATCCCGTTTGGGGACATCATTCAGGCTCAAGATGGGACGCTCTGCGCCTCGGGCTACGCCCAAACGCCGGGGAGCAAGGGCTACACCTACCACAGCTACTTCCTGCGCAGTCGGGACGATGGAAGCACTTGGCAGGTCGAGAGCATGATCGCCGAGAAGCACAACGAGACCGCCATCTTCCAGTTGGCGGACGGCACCTGGCTCGCGGCAGCTCGGGTCAACCACATGGATATCTACAGATCGACGGACAACGGGACGACCTGGGAGCAGTTCGCCGCTACGACCGGGTCTCAGCATCCCGGCCATTTTCTGCGCCTCAACGACGGTCGTTTGCTGCTGACGCATGGTGACCGGCGGGCCGGTCTTGAAGGGGTTGGCGTCCGGCTCAGCAGTGATCCTGCGAATACCTGGCCCGAGTTCTCTATCCCCATCGCTCGCGCCCTGAACACAGATTGTGGCTATCCGAGCAGTGTTCAATTCCCCGACGGTCGTGTCATGACCGCGTTCTACGCCAAGGGGTCCCCCACCCACAAGACGTACCATATGGGCGTGGTGTTCTGGAACGCAAACGAGATCATGGAAGGGATTGGGGTGGATGTGCGCTGAGGGTCGAACGCCATCAATGGGCCGATATGCCGCCGTTCTCGTGTTTCTTCTTCTGCTCAGGGCAGGTGGTTCCGCCTCTGCTGAGGATCCCGAACTCGAGCGTCTCAAGGCGGCGGCGAGTACGCCGGTGGCCACGTTGAGTGTCCGGAAAACCGTCCAGGAGCGCAACGGCAGCCCTGTTGACCAGACCGACTTTGTGATCGACACTGGGGCTCGGGCTTACACGATGCGCTACAAGACCTTCCGTGGCGCCGCGTCGCGGCGGAATGCGAAGGAACTCAATGACTGGTGCAGCGGTTACGGCATGATTGTGCCGCATCAGAACTGGTACCACAACGGATTCGTGAAGGTCGATATGGTCGGCAGGAAGCGGGACTGCATTCGCTGGATGGAAGGGAAGCCCCGCGTGCTCGAGAGTTCCGGAACGCGCATCGCGTTTGATCTGGTGTTCAGCACCGTGAATGGCAAGGCGGTTGTGCGAACCGTGGCGTTAGCCGGTCGGCCCGAGCTGTACCTCAGTGTCAACGGACGGCTGTTCATCGGCGACGAGGGCGCGCTTCGCACCACGTTCTGTGGGTACCCGCACGGCTACAACGGACCGTTCGATCGCTGGGTGCACCGGGATGGCGAGGCCATCCAGAATGATGGCAAAGAACGCAAACAGATTCAGCTTGATCTGCAGGCTGCCCCGTGGTTGTTGCTGGCGGATCACGCTCTCGACCCTGCCGGCATCAAGCAGGGGTTGCTCGGCCTCGTCTACGATCGAGCCCCATTGACCAAGGCCCTCGTGCTGCACAACCGCAATTACATGATCATGTCCGACTTCACTGGCCCCTTGGGCGTGGAGCAACGCTACATCGTCCACACGTTCGGGCCGGTTTCCAGGGAGATTGCCAAAGCCAAGCTGGCGGATCTTGAGACTGTCACTGAACGGTTCTCTCAGGCGTTTGATGGTCTCCCTCCCGCTCTGGGAAACTAAGGGCGAATGGCACTCAGACAGGCGTCAGGAAGTGGATATCAGGGCCCCCAACCCTGGTGGAATGGAGAACACGATGAAACTGCTACCAGCGGTAGCGATTGCAGTGGCCGTCCGTTTGCTCGCGGGAACTTCTGTGACCTGCGCTCAGCCTGCACCTGGCTGGCGCCCTCTGGTGATTCAGAAGTCCGCGCCAAGCCCGACCGTTGACGGTGTTCTCACGGACGCGTGTTGGCAGGAGGCAGACCGCAGGCCGTTGCGCCACTATGCCGGCGGGGAACTGACTGTGGGGGGACACGCGGCCCTCTCCTACGATGACACGACGCTTTATGCGGCCCTGTGGCTCGACGAGCCTTCCCCGGAGAGAATTGGCACGCCTCTTCCTCCGAAGGGGCTTTGGGATGGTGAGGTGATCGAGTGGTTCATCTGCCCGAGCGCGGACGGGGTTGAATACGTTCAGCTCGCCTGGAATTCAGCTGGTCGTCAGTTCAGTGCATCCTGCCGGAGCACGGGCAGCGGGGCGTTTACATCGAATGCGGAGTGGCTCCCGACCTGGCAGACGGTATCCGTGGTCGGCAAGGGCGGCTGGACCACTGAAGCGGCGATTCCACTCGCGGAGTTGGACCAGAAGCTCCCTGCGGATGGCGTCATGTGGCGCATCAACTTGAACCGGCACCGTGTCATCGACCCGGGCAAGCCTCAGTGGAGTGCTCTGTCACCAACCGGGACTGGCGGGTTCCACATGATCGAGCGCTTCGAAGATGTCCATTTCAGCACGTACGTGGAAACACCGACGACTGCACGCGGTGATGGGCCGTTGCAGGCATTGATCGGTTGCTGGAGCACGCGTTTTGGCTATGCCGCACTGTTTGATCCGCATCTCCAACTCGACCGCGCTCTCGGTCAGGACAACGTTCAGATCCGGGTGAAGCCACCTCACAGCAGCGCGCTGGCCAACTGGCCACGGCGGGCTGACGAGTTGGCCCGGCATGGCGTGGTGGTGTTGACCGATGTCCCAGCCGCCTCGTTCAGTGAGAAGCAGTTGCTTCATCTGCAGCGTTACGTGACGGAAGGAGGCGCGCTGATCCTCATGGGCGCGATGGGGGGGTGGAAGCATGAGCCCAAGGACGGCTGGTCCTTGTCGCCGCTGAAGGACATGCTGCCCCTGGAGCACACCACTGGGGGGGGCGTTGAGCATCGCCGTGTCCGGGCAACCCTCCCGGAGCACCCTCTGTTCCGCGGTCTGGACCTCGAGGCGCTTGGTCTTCTCGCCGGGACTCAAGTCACGAAGCCGGCTCGCGGCGCAACGGTGCTTGCGACGGCAGGGGAGGGACCGTTCATCGCTGAGAAGACCGTTGGAAAGGGGATTGTGGTGCAGATTACCGGTCACTATGGGCACAAAGCGACCTGGGTGCCGATCGACGGATTCGGCCGGGATTTCTTCATGTCCCCCGCCTATCCCGTGTTTTGGGATAATCTGGTCGCACACGTAACCGGGAAGGCTGTCCCACATCCGTCCAAGCCGTTGCCGGCCGAGTCCGGGCAGCCCGGCACGATTGTCTGCGACATTATTCGCGACAGCTATGGAGACCTGTTTACCCCGGGCGGCACCATACGCCTCAGACCGAAACTGAACGAGAACGGCGTTCGTGGACCACTGCCTGGGTACCCCTGCGAGATCGACGTGGCAATCGAGATGGCAGACGGGAAGAGCGTATCTGTCGGACGGAATACGCTTGTGGATGCAGCCGATGAGTTGTGTGTCGAGCTGCCCTATCTTGATCGCGGGCGGTACGCGCTGGTGCTGGACGTGGAGAGCCCCGGCCGACGGCTCGGTTCGGCCAGGACGGCGTTCGTAGTGGCCCTGCCTGTGATGCAGCGGGACGAGTTTTCGTTCGGAATCACCCTCAACCATGACTACCTGGGCGGCCCGGACATGACGCGGATCGCACGTCAAGTGAAGTCCATCGGTTTCACCAGTGTCTTCTGGCTGGGCAGCCACATCTACGGGGCTTACGACGGCAAGTACCGCATGTGGAATCGATCGCGGAACACGGCCATCATTCAAGCGGCCGGTTTGAAGACGGAGCCGGTATGGTATGCGCCTCTCCTCGATATCCACCACAGCCGTAAGAAGGCAGGCAAGACCGACCGGACCTCCGGCTGTCGGATTCCGGATATGGCCTTTCCCGGGAAGGACTATCTGCCGTACGCGCACTTCTGGTTCGAGGCCTTTGATCGACTGTATGGCCGCATGCCGCTGACGGACGGCTATTACAGCCATGACGAGATCGTGGGAGCCCGTTCTCCCAGTACGGATACTGACCGGTTCAAGCAGGCGTTTGAGGCGATGACGGGCCATTCGGCCTCTGCGGTGCAGGATAACCCGAGTGTTGCGTACCAGCTTCTGGAGGCCAAGCTCCAAGTGACGGCTGACTTGGCTTGGCTTTCGCGTGTCGTCGGGGCTGCTCATGCTCCTGACATGGTTGCCAACTGCTCAATCAGTCCCATGGCCATGGCGTCTCACTCGTCGGCTGTCCTGGACCTTCCGGACACGATCTCGGGGCTTGGGGCCACGGCCCCGGACGTCTATCACTACGGCGAGCCGAAGCTTTACGTGAAGTCGTTGGGTTGCATGGCCATTCTCTGGTCGGCCACTGAGTTTGGGCAGCTTTCCGAACCCAGTTTCTACGGTGGCCAACTGAGTAACGCGTACTACGAAGCGTTCCCTGAGCAGGTGTTCGGGGCCATTTCCGGCGGCGCACGCAAGTTTGAGGTGTTCGCTTACGGCACGACATCTTTTGAGACGAACGGACGTCAGGACAAGCGCTTTGCGGAGATCGCGACGCGGACGACCGCCGATGCCGGGCGGATTGGGCGTACCTTGAACCACTACTCGCGGTCGCGGGCTCGAGTGGCCATGCTCTACCCGCAGACGGCTTACATGTGGATCTCATTGGGACACGACTTCAACGATGATTACCTCAAGCTGGTGGGCACGTCCAAGCAGTACATCGGGCTGGGTGGGGCCGTGCGTGCGCAGTTTGACCTCCTCCGGAAGATGTTCGGGCATGTCGACGTGCTCTTCGACAAGCAGATCCAGCGCGGCGACCTGCGCAACTACGACGTGTGTGTAGTGGGATATGCACGCCAGGTTCAGGAGCACACGCTGCGGGAGTTGGCACGTTTCGCCGAAGGTGGCGGGACGCTGCTCGTCAGCACTGACTCGGGGCATCGTGACGAGAACAACGGGCCCACCAAAGCTCTGTACGACATTCTGCCGGCCACCGTTGGGGCTGAGCGTTCGGTGTCGGCGGACTATGTGAACGTGCGCATGCCGAATCCCGTGCCGTTCAGTCGTGGTAACGCACTCGTTCCCAAGTCCGGGGCGGAGCTTCTTTTCACATTCGGGGACACGACTCCTGCCTGCGTTCGCGGACCTGTGGGGCGCGGCCAGGCCATCTTGCTTGGGATGCCGACTGCCGCGCTCAGGGGAGAAACCAACGGGGCGAAGCGCGATCTGATTGCCTACGTCCTTCGCAAGCGCGCTCGGCTGGTATCACGTCCGGAGGATGGGGAGTTCAGTGCCATTACGTTCGTTCCGAAGCGTGGGCTTGGGCGTGCCTTCATGATCGCCAATCACAACAAGGAATCGGCTACCACACGTGTGATGGCTCGGGGGGATGTATCTGAGATCGACCATGCTCTCGTGGATATCGTCACTGGAGAGCGTATCCCGTTCACGGTCGAGGCTGGTGTGCTCTCGTTCGAGGTCACTTGCGAGGATCGGTGGGGACGTGCGCTGGCGTTGTTGCCTCGCCTCCCGAGGACCATTGAGGTCAGCGCTTCTCCCCCGGGTGAGGAAGGTCGTAAGCTGATGCTCGCCGTACGCCTGATCGGGAAGGGCAGCCAGCCGGTGCGCAGTACCTTACCGTTCGACCTTGTTGTCCGTGATCCGGAGGGTAAGGTCCGGGACGATCTCTCCGGCGTCCGAGTTGCCGAGCGTGGCGTGTATGCGTCGGCCATGGTGTGGCCGGAGAACGCGCGTTCCGGCACGTGGACGGTAACGGTCTCTGACCGGATCAGCGGCAGTTCTGATCAGGCGACCTGGGAGTCCCAGTAAGGGGCCGCTTCTGTGACTCGGGGCGCTGACAGATCATCCACATCGGGTTTGGGCCGGGACAGGACACAACTATCGACAATTGACAGGAGTTTCTGGATGCACATGGAACGAGTTTGCGGACGTCGAGCCTTTCTCCCGCTCGTCGTCGTTTCGGTGGTTCTGTTTGCGGGGGCAGTTGTGCCGGCTCTGGATCTGTACGTCTGCCCATTGGGGAACGATGCGTGGTCGGGGACGCTTCCTGCGCCAAACGCCACTCGCTCAGATGGGCCGTTGGCGGGGCTGGCCGCCGCCCGGGATACCGTTCGGAGGTGGCGTAAGCGCCCCGAAAGACTGAACGAGCCGGTGACCGTCCATGTGCGCGGGGGTGAGTACACAATCTCCGAGCCGGTCAGCTTCACTCCGGATGATTCAGGTACGGCCCAGTTCCCGATCACCTACAAAGCGTTCGAAGGTGAGCGGCCCGTGCTCTGTGGTGGACGACGGATCACCGGGTGGGAGCGGCAACCGGATGGGACGTTCGTCGCCGATATTCCGGAGGCGCGTAACGGCACGTGGCTCTTCCGATCTCTGTTCGTGAACGGACGGCGCCAAACCCGGGCGCGCTACCCGAATGTCGACCTCTCTGATCCGTATCGCTCGGGTTTTCTGTTTTCCGAGTACGATCCGCACAACACCACTGCAAGCTGCATCCACAACGTCGGAGATTGGATGGACTACGCCATCGATGTCCCCACTGACGGGACGTACCGTGTCTGGACTCGCTATGCCGCCCAGAACGGGACCTTGCCGCCGCCCTGTCTGGTGGTCGACAACATGGGTGATCGCTGTGCGCTGTCGGTGGGCGGTGGCGAACCGACGTTCATCACCAACCTGCCTGACACCGGGAGCTGGAAGACGCAGAAATGGTCTCGTAACACGACGATGGCGTTCACGAAGGGCAGCCACACACTGCGCTGGCAGAACCTGAAGGGCGGGGGTATCGACATCGACTGCTTTGTGTTCACCACGGACCCAGAGTGGAAGCCCGACGAATCGCCTGTTCCACCTCCCGCTTCGGGGCATCACCTGTTCGTCGTGCATGCGGAGACCTACATCGCGTTCGAAGCCCCGCAGTTGAAGCGTGGAACGGCGGCATCGGCCAAGGACGCACCGGGGACCAAGAAGCGTGTTCCCCTGAAGCCGGGAACGGCGAAGCCCACATGGGCAGCCACCGGTCAGGCTGAGCTACACATTTTTCCCACCAGTTACTACACCTGCCGGGCCTTCAAGGTGATTGGGCGTATCACGTCTGTACTGGAGGATGGTTCCGAGATTCGTCTTGACGGTACTGAGTGTCGCTATGATCTGGCCGGCAAGGCGCGTTTCTTTGTCGAGAACGTGAAGGAGGAACTGGACGCTCCCGGGGAGTGGTTCCTCGATACGTCTGCCGGGCGGCTCTACTACCGCCCTGAAACCGACTCCCGGGGACTTCTCGGCCGTTTGCTGGGGCGGTCAGCCATGACAAACCAGGCGGTCTACGCCCCGATGGCGGGACGTGTGCTGGAGGTCCTGGGTGGGGTCGCCAAGGTGGAGCACCTACGGTTTGAGGGGCTGCATGTTCGCGTCACCGATTTCGACCCGGAGAAGGACGACCCGAGCGGCTACAGGATGGGGCGCGAAGGTGTCTTCCACTTCGAGCGGGCTGCGCACTGCGAGGTCCGCAACTGCCGGTTCGCCAACATTGGCAAGACAGCGGTCTGTGCCGTGGGCTGCGAGGACTTGCGGATCGCCGGCAACACGATCCTGGACAGCGCCGAAGGCGGGGTCACGTTGCGGGACAAGTCGCACCGGAACCGGGTCGAGGACAATGTGATTGATGACATCGGCCGGGTCTACAAGCACGTGGCCGGCGTGACCATCGACAATGGCGGGGACGACAACGTGATCGTCCACAACCGGATCACCAGAAGCTCGCGCTACGGCATTTCGCTCAAGTATGCGGGTGTGCGCACTGTGATCGAGTACAATGATGTGCACCATGTGAACCTCGAGACCTATGACACTGGGGCGATCGAGGTCACCCAGCGCCTCAAGTCTGAGCCCAGTGACGGCAAGATCCGGCACAATCTCGTCCATCATTCCATCGGCTATGGTGGGATCAAGGATGACAACGTCCTGTCCAGTTCGAATGGTATCTACCTGGATTCGTTCGCGGCCGGCTACGAGGTGGCGCACAATCTGGTCTACGCCTGTGACGATGCGGTATTCGTACAGGGGGGACGCGGGAACACTGTCCATGACAACATTCTGGCGGCTGGCGGGCGCAGCCAGATCCGCTACGCCAATCACAGGCAGAAAGCGTTTGAGACGCGCGTGTTCCGGAATGTCATGGTGCTCCCCAACCCGGATGTGGTTGTGGTCAATGCCAGTGCTGTGGATCTGGAGCATTTGGTCGAGTGCGACCGGAATCTGATCTTCGCGACGCCGGACCACGATGCGTTGTTCGCGGCCAGGATTGGAGGAGCGGTCAAGCGCCTTCCTCTGGACGAATGGCGGAAACTCGGCCATGGTGCTGCATCCGTGTTGACGGATCCACTGTTCGCCAACAGCGCGGCCGATGACTACCGACTCCGTCCCGACTCTCCAGCGCTCAAACCTGAGTATGGCTTCGTTCCCATCGACCTGAGCAAGGTCGGGCCAAGGCGGTGAGAGGAACCTGGCGGAACGGGGAACAGCGTGAGCAGACCGCTCCCGTGAGTAGCGCATGCCTGCCAAGCTAAGGCGTAAGTCGTTGGGACGGAAGAACCGGGACGCTGCCCCATACCCCCATTCGGCGGGCTCAGAGCTTGCAGCCGTTGGGGGACCGGCGGCTACTGGACAAGTGAACCGTACGTAGTTCCGTCTTTAGACGGTTTCTCCGGGCCGCGTGAACGCGGAACTACATACACCGAACGCCCTGAATCAATGACATTAGACCGACTGCTCCCCCGGTGGCCGACGCTCGCGCGACGGGCGACCACGTAGACGGTGGCTGTGACACCATCGTCTGTCGTGGTGTATTGCGCTGTCTCGGAGAAAATAGCGGCTTGACTTGACCTGCATTCGTGACCTTCGGGAGCAGTGCCCTAGAGCAGTACCAAGGCGGACCGCTCCTGGACGTCGCGGTTCGGACGGACAGGGCAGTTCGGGTTACGCACCAGAAAGCAGAGACGAAATGAGACCAAACATCATCTTCTGCATGACTGACGACCAAGGCTGGGGCGACACCGGCTACAACGGCCATCCCAGGCTGCGGACTCCGCACCTGGACGCCATGAGTCGGGAAGGGACGCGGTTCGATCGGTTTTATGCGGCTGCGCCTGTGTGCTCACCGACGCGTGGCAGTGTGGTAACCGGGCGCCACCCGTATCGCTATGGCATAACGTTTGCTAACGTCGGGCACATGAAGCGGGAAGAGATCACCGTTGCGGAGATCGCGAAGGAACTTGGTTACCGGACCGGGCACTTTGGCAAATGGCATCTGGGTACGCTGACGCGCGACATCCCGGATGGTCGCAGGGGCGGTCCCGGAACGACCGACTACTCCCCACCTTGGGATAATGGCTTCGACGTCTGTTTTTCGACTGAGATCGCGATGCCCACATGGGACCCCATGGAGAACCAGCGCTTCCCCGGCAAGTATTGGACTGGTCCCGGCGAGTTCGCGACCGACAACCTTGCGGGAGATGATTCACGCATCGTGATGGATCGGGCTCTGCCGTTCATTCGTGCAGCAGTGGATGCGGCCGAGCCTTTCGTCGCGGTCATCTGGTTCCATTCGCCGCATGAGCCGGTGAGGTCGGGAGGGACGTATCTGGACATGTATGCGGACCAGGATGAAGATCATCAGCACTATTACGGCTGCGTCACGGCCATGGATGAGCAGATGGGCCGGCTGCGGGCCGAACTGCAGGAGCTTGGGATCGCCGCCACGACCATGCTCTGGTTCTGCGCGGACAATGGCCCGGCGGGTGCTGGTGGAGGATGCGAGCAAGTTCCCGGAGGCCGCCAGCAAGGTAGCTCAGGGCCGTTCCGTGGGCGTAAGGGGAATCTCTACGAAGGAGGCGTTCGCGTGCCTGGCCTGTTGGTGTGGCCCGAGCGTTTCCCGGAGCCGCGGACGGTCGATGTCCCCTGCAGCACGTGCGACTACTTCACGACCGTGATGGATGTCTGGGGGTACCAGCTTCCGGATGCCCTGCGCCGCCCGTACGATGGGATCAGCCTGCTTCCGGTTCTCGATGGCAAACTGCAGTCTCGCTCTCACCGGATAGGCTTCCAGTCGGCGAACCAAATGGCGATGACGGACAACCGGTACAAGATCTATCGAGGCGGTGCCGACCAGCCGTTCGAGTTGTACGATTTGCTGGAGGACCCTTACGAGACGCGTGACATTGCTGACCAGTACCCCGCTGTGGTGCAGGAACTCTGTGAGTCACTGAAGGTCTGGCGGGAGTCGTGTGCGGCATCCGCTCGTGGTGAGGATTACCCCCGGATTGCCTCATGCTAGAGGATTTGGCAGTGCGGCGTGTCAGTGCCGGAGGAATGCCTTTGTTACTTTGGGAAAGAGCTTCAAGACGGCTCGACAGAGTCTCGCCCTCCAGGGATTCCGTGGAACATTTGTGCCCGATGGGCGGCTCGACAGAGTCTCGCCCTCCAGGGATTCCGTGGAACATCTGTGCCCGATGGGCGGCTCGACAGAGTCTCGCCCTCCAGGGATTCCGTGGAACATCTGTGCC
>Ga0209249_1003666_pt1 | contig 10775 bp, 4 predicted proteins | sample SaaInlV_200m_DNA_4_FD_184653 | JGI IMG/M metagenome (GOLD analysis project Ga0209249, IMG submission 184653) | Marine microbial communities from expanding oxygen minimum zones in the Saanich Inlet - SI037_S3LV_200m_DNA (SPAdes) (version 2) | ecosystem: Environmental > Aquatic > Marine >...
AATTCATAAATATTTCTACTACAAGCCCAAACTGCACATCATCTTTGACCGTCCTCAATTTTTATTCCATCAAAATAGCTCGCTATTACTCAAAAATAAAAATCTGTGGTAGTTCAAATCTGACACTCATTTTGAACTTTCGAGACGAAAATTTATGAATTATTCAGGCTAAAAATATCAAATTTCAAGGCGTAAGAAATTTCAAAACCGCAGTTTACTATTGTAAATGAGAATTTTGAAATTTTGAAACAACGAAGAAATTTGCATTTATAGAAGTCCCCTAAAAAAAAGGAGTAACACAATTAGTATTACTCCTTTTTTATAAGATTTGAATTATCTATTATTTAGAAAATGTTACAGGTCTGACTATTATACCATCGTTTTGAGTATTTATCCTCACAAAATAAACTCCAGTAGGATATTTCGAAACGTCTAATTCTATGTTTTTCGATTTATTTATTTCGGTATAGATTAGTTTTCCAATCGAATTGTAAATGTCAATTTTTTCAATTTCAGCAATTTCTGAATTTATGAATAGCTTTTCTTTCACTGGATTTGGGAAAATAGAAATTGAGTTTTCAATTGAGTTTTCTCCAATTGAGTTTGGTCCAACTTTCAGATAGGCTTCGTCGTAGGCAGAGCAGCCAAATTCGTTAGTTACAATTACTGAATATAATCCTTCATCTGAGATTTCGATAGATTGAGTGGTTTCGCCATTCGACCATAAATATGAGCTGTATCCGCTACCGGCATCGAAAATTCCGGTTTTCCCGAACTCAACTTCTAAAGTATCGAAACCAAGTTCAACTGTTGGTACAGGATCAACACTTACAATTATATTTCCAATAGCATCGCCGCAAATTGGGTCAGAAGCTGTAACTGAATACATTCCTGCTTCGGTAACTTCAATTGCTTGAATCGTTTCAGATGTTGACCAAATATAAGTCAGTCCGGGAACTCCAACATCTAAAAGAAGTGTGCTTCCATCGCAAATGCTGGTGTCTGCACCCAATTCTATGCTTGTAGATAAAACATAAACCATAGCCGAATCAGTATCAATTGCTCCACAATGATTTTCAATTGTAACAGCATAAAGTCCTGCTGTGCTTGTACTTATATTTGGAGTATTCTCGCCGGTTGACCATAAATAACTGACTGCCGTAGAATCTGTTACATCGAAAGTTGCTGTTTGTCCTTGGCAAATTGTGATGTCGTCACCAAGATCTACATCCAATGCAAAAATATCTAATACTATATAATCCGGCAAACTTCCGCATTCGTTGGTTACCATAACTGTATAAGTTGCAGCATCGAAAACAGTAATTTCTTGAGTAGTTTCTCCGTTCGACCAAAGAAATTCTGCACCTTCATTTCCTGCATCAAGCATTAATGAATCGCCTGGACAAAGTGCCGTATCTACACCTAATTCAATTGAAATTGGATAGTCAACACTTATGAGAATATTGTCGTAGCTTGATCCACAAACATTTGTAACATAGACAAAATACATACCGGCAGTATCAACAACATAGCTTGGATAAACCGAGCCATCGTTCCATTGATAAGTTGAGTTCGTGTATGTTGCATCAAGAATCAATGAGTATCCATCGCAAATAGTTTGATCCGGACCGAGAGTGAAATCCGGAACGTCAATAATATCAATATTAATATTATCGTTGTCGGTTCCGCAAGAATTAGTTACTGTAACAGAATAGGTTCCTGCATTTGTTACATCAATAGTTTGAGTGATTACACCTGTTGACCAGTAATAAGTTGTTCCGTTGTCACCGGCATCTAAAGTAAGAGTATTTCCATTGCAAAGTTCAATGTCCTGACCAAGAAATACATTCAATGGCATATCGTATTCAACTTCTACACTTGTTGATTCTTCACAATTTGCAACTGTAACAGTTATTTCAAAAGTTCCTGAATATAAGGCTGTTATTGTTTCTGTAGTTTCGCCTGTATTCCATTCGTATTCTGGTGTTCCATAAATAGTTGTAACTGTTGCATCCAGAGTTATCGGGTTTGTTGCACAAATCCCTGAGACATTCACCCCGAGATTCGGTTCTATTTCATTGTATTCCACCACTATACTTTCAACAATTGTTCCGCAAGGATTTGTAATTTGAACAGAATAATTTCCGGGTTTATCAATCAAGAATGTTGGCAAAGTGTCTGTATAAGTGTATGTTCCCAAATCTGCTGTCCATAGAAAAGTGCAGCCATCATTGTATGATAAATCGTATTCGATAATTTCATTAGTACAGAGAACAGTTGGACTTGGCCCGAGGTTTGCCCACGGAATATAAACAACAGTCAAAGTATCCATTACCGTATCCGAAACATTCCCATTATATGAAATACATTGTATTATATAAGTTCCCGGATCGAAAAGAAACCATGGATCAGGATCAACATGATTTTGCCACATTGGCATTGTTGAAGGATAGTTAAAGTTCCAGTGAACTGAATCAATAAAAGTTGTCCCTAAGAAAAAGAAAGTTGTGTCTATATAACAACTTGTCTCAAAAGTAAATTCAGCCGAAGCAAAAAAACTGGTAATAAATGTTGGTAAACCTTCATCACATTCTTCTACTGTAGGTGTACTGGCCACATCTAAAAATACTGCATCAAGTTGAAGGTCGGCAGCTATTCCTGCAAGTAAGGGTTCATTAATACGAGCTAACCATGAAACATCGTCTCTTGCACAATAAATTTTCCCGTCAGGCGCAAGCTGAACTGCTCCTCCGTCACCATACGACTGAGGTCCTAACCATCCTACAGTTTCATGAGAATTAAGAAAATTCGTAACATTTGGCAGTTCTAATAAGTCCCATTGGTGTACTTCATTATCCCATCTGTTCACTGCATATAAATAATGTTCATCCGGAGAAAATTCGCAACCATAGGCATCAGGAAATCCAGACATTGTAACCGGATTTGTCAAATCTCCAGTGAGGTTATCAAAATCAAACAATTCGTACAAATCCATAGCTTCAATACCAAGTACTACTTTAGTTCCACTTGGCGATGCTTTCATATATCCTCTAGATTCTCCTGAAGAGCCGGCATGTGGTGTTCCTGTAGTAGAGGAAACATATCCATTCACCAAATCAATTCCGGCACTAGTTACAAGGATGGAACGAAAATTAGCATTTCCCCATTCATGAACTATTACCCAAATATCTGTACCGTTTGCATGATTAACAGCTGTAATTTTTTCAGGTGATGGGTTGAATATAGGAATATTTTTCTCAAGTGGATCTACATCACCCAATCCGCCATTGGCAGTCATATCTACTCTTGAATATGCTAAACCTCCTGATTGCAAGTTGTCATCAACAGTAAAAATATAATATGTATTTGGGTCCATTGGTTTTGGAATTATTACAGCTGATTGTGTCGAGGAGGCATCACCGGTTAATCCGAAACCATTTGGCATTTGAACCATATTTGCATCCCATACTAAAGTTCCATCACTAAAAAACAGAAGGTTACAACTTGGGTCACTAATAGTTGCAACACCCTCGTTTGTAGTTAATGGACTACCACCAAAAGCAACAGGTGTAACTGTTGAACAATCCCAGGAAACTCCTGCATTAGTTCCAAAAATCCAGTTGTTTCCTTCACCATTTTGTGCAAGAATATTCGATACAAAAATTATGATTAAAGAAAATGTTAAAATTTTAGCTTTCATAATATAAAATTTAAAGTCATCAAAAAATTAAAGTTGCAAGATATATTTATAGTTTTTATTATCAAAACAATTTGTCAAATTCTATTGAGTAACAGTTTATTTCTAACTGATACACACATAGAAACGAAAGAATAAAATTTTGTCATAAAGTAAAATAAACATATCAAAATTACTGATTTATGACGATTTCATTTTTTTAAAGTTGCTTAAATATTTTTTTGAATTTTGCTATTTAATTCATTTTTCTTTGAGCTTGATGCGTTTTTTCAAACAAATGTATTTTTATGTGGATATTATAAAGGAACAATTTTTGTGTATTTTTGCAAATATTTAAAATTTAGATTATTAAGAAGATATATAAAATATTACTAATTATAGTAGCTGCATTGATATTCCTATTATCGGCAACTTATTCTATTATTCAATTTAGCAGTATTCAAACATCTTTAACTCAGTATTTTGCAAATAATCTTTCTGAGAAATTAAACTCGAAAATTACAATTGGCAGTGTAGATATTAGCTTTTTCAGCAATTTAATTCTCGAAGATATATATCTGGAGGACCAAAATTCTGATACTCTGTTTTTTATCGAAAAACTTGTGGCAAATATAAACTCTTTTAGTATTGATAAAAAGTATGTGAAAATAAATAAAATTACCCTCGAAAATTCAAGAGTAAAATTTTCAAAAGATTCGCTAAGTGTACTTAATCTAAGATTTTTTATCGATAGTTTAAAAACTGAAAATAAGGATACTACGCTATGGCAAATTTCCTGTTCCGACTTAGAAATGTCAAATTCTACATTTTCGTATAAATCATTTAATAATGAACAAAAAATTCAGGGCATAAATTACAATGATATTTACATATCAAATTTTTCTTTTTCGATAAATGATTTTGAAACAAAAAACGATTCTATAATATTTAGATTCAGCGATTTAAGTTTAGTTGACAAGAGCAATTTTGAAATAAATTTGCTTGAATCCTCGAATATAGTTACCAAGAATGAAATAATTTTAAACAACTTAAAAATAAAAACTCCTTTCAGCGAACTATTTGCAAATCATTATATTATGAAATTTGATAGTGTAATAAATTTTCATAATTTTAATGAAAATGTGAAGATTATTGCTTCAATTGAGAGGAGCAATTTTGGATTAACAGATTTGTCAATGTTTTCGCCAAAGCTTCATGGAATAGATCAAAATGTTAGGATTGATGGCGATTTTTCAGGATATATTTCGAATTTCAAAGTGAAAAATCTGAATATTGAATATGGCAATACAACCAAAATTTCATTGAAATGTAATATTCAAGGACTACCGGACATTTCAAATACATTTTTTTATGCCAGTGTTAACCAGATTGTTAGTACAAAAACCGATATTGAAAGTTTCAATCTTCCATATTTTGTCAAGAATAGAAACATATCTCTTACTGAAAATCTAAAAACTTTTGGAGAAATAGAATATAAGGGAAAAATCTCGGGTTTTATTTACGATTTTGTTTCATACGGAAGGCTGCAAACAGATTTGGGAAACCTGATCACAGACATTTCCATAAAGCAAGACAGGCAACTTGAAAAAGTTAGTTTTAATGGAAATTTCAAAACAGAAGATTTTAAACTTGCTTCGATTTTTCAGAATGAAAAACTTCCTGAAAATGCTAGCATCAATACAAAAATTAACGGTAATTATCAAAAATCGGCTGGCATTTTTGCTGAATTGGATGGTTCGTTGAAAAATATTGAGTTCAATAATTATACATATTCAGATATTGAAGTATCAGGAAAACTTTCCGATAAAAAGTTTGATGGGCAAGTAAAAATTAGCGACCCAAATGTAAATCTTGATTTTTTAGGCCTGATAGATTTTTCGCAAGAAACTCCTATTTTCGATTTCACGGCATTTGTTTCAGATGCAAAACTCAAAAAATTGAATTTCGTGAAACAAGACAGTCTTGCTAAATTATCGTTTATGCTTTCCGCAAATTTTGTTGGAGACGAAATTGATAATTCCAAAGGTAAGATCGAACTTTTTGGTACTAAGTTTCAAAATAAAAAAGGTTCGATAGACCTCAACGAATTTTCAGTTATTTCTACTGAAAAAAACAATTCAGATTTTCTTCAGCTAAATTCAGATTTTGTCGATTTAGAAATTCTCGGAACATTTAAGATTGAAAATCTCTACACAAGTTTCGAAAAACTTTTTCACAAATATTTTCCTTCGTTTTCGAGAAGCAAATATCAAAATCTGGATACAACTAATAATTTTGTATTCTCAGCAAATCTGAAAAATACACAAGCAGTTAGCAGGGTGTTTTTTCCGTATGTTTTTGCTAAAGAAAACACAAATATTCACGGCAAATTGAATTCAATTAATAAAACAATTCATGTGGCAATTTCTTCGCCTGAAATAGATTTTAAAGGAAATAAACTCAAGGATTTTAGTTTTAATGTTTCAAATTTGAACGATTCCTTATTTTTCCTCACAAAAGCAAAGAATGTAAATATCAATAAAACAGTAAATATTGACAATTTTGTTGTTTCGGCTTCTGCGAAAAAAGACAGCCTTGGTCTAAGCATCAACTGGCAAAATTTGGATACTTTAAATTATAATGGTAACATATTGACTCGTACCTTTATAACTAAAAATGAAAAGAGTGAGAATCCAATAATTAATATTTCAGTACAGCCATCTATTGTTACGATTGCAGATACAGTATGGACGATTAATTCTTGCAAAATAAATATTGATAGTACTTTCATTGGCATCGATAGTTTTATGGTTTTTAATGAAAATCAGCATATTGCACTACATGGAGCACTTTCTGAAATTCCGAACGACACTTTGAAAATTAATCTTCAGAAAATTAATCTTTCATACCTAAATCTTTTTACAGCTAATACTAATGCCCATTTTGAGGGAAAAATTGATGGTGAGGCACAATTAATTGATTTTTATGAAAGAAGTATATTTTTTTCCGACATCAAAATCAAAAATTTGAATATCAATAATGAAAAAATAGGTTACACAGAAATTTTGAGTGATTGGGATAAAAATAGTAAAAGTCTTCATTTACATGCTTTTACAAAAAGGGATAAAATCAAAACCTTCATTATTGATGGGAACTATCTGCCAAATAAAAATGAACTTGAATTTGATATTTCATTAGATAAACTGAGGCTAAACATTTTTGAACCTTATTTGAAAGAAAATATTTCTGAACTACGAGGAATAGCCAGCGGCAAACTAAAATTGGAAGGACAACTCAAGAAACCTGTTTTGAATGGAATAGTTCAGTTACAAAAGTCGTCGTTTACAATCAATTATTTGCAAACCAGATATAATCTTTCTGATTCAATATTTGTTGAAAATAACTTGATAAAATTTGAAAATACAAAAATCAACGATAGCAAATATGGCACATCGGCAATTGCAAAAGGCGAGATTAGACACGATTATTTTAAAAATTTCTTTTTCGATATAAATATTGTTGCTGATAAATTTCTATGTTTAGATACTCGTGAATCTGACAATGAACTATATTTTGGGACTGCATTTGCAAGCGGATTGATAAAAATAAACGGAGCCTTGTCGAATATCGAAATGGATATTAATGCAAAAACCGAAAAAAACTCTCGATTTTATATTCCTCTAACAAGCGAGAGCGAAATTAGCGAGAGCAATTTCATCACTTTCGTGAATGAAAATATAAAACAGCTTGAAATAATTGAAGAAGAATCTGTCGATCTTTCAGGTGTAAAATTGAATTTCCAGTTGGAAGTTACGCCCGAATGTGAAGCTCAATTAATTTTTGACTCTAAAATGGGCGATGTAATAAAAGGCAACGGAAACGCAAATTTAAAAATGGAGATTAGCTCGGCAGGCGAATTCAATATGTTTGGCAATTATGAGATTGATAGAGGAGAATACAATTTTACATTACAGAACTTTTTCAGTAAAAAATTCAGGATAAAAAAAGGTGGGACAATAAAATGGAACGGTGATCCATACGATGCCGATGTCGATTTGTTGGCATATTACGATGTTTCTACTTCGCTTGACAACCTGCTCCTCGATACCAGCGAAATCTTCAGAAAAAGAATACCGGTTGAATGTCTGATTCATATGACAGATAAAATTTTAAACCCAAAAATTGACTTTTCTATAGACTTGCCCGATTCCGATGAAAAAACAAAAGACCAAGTCAACAATTTAACTGAAAATGAGACAAATAAACAATTCATTTCACTTTTGGTGATAAATCGTTTTCAACCATTGAGTTATCTCAGCAATTCGGGTAGCGATAATTTTGGGGCTAACTATAGCCTCACAGAAAGTGGCACAGAAATTCTTTCCAACCAATTGAGTCATTGGCTTTCGCAAATAAGCAACGATTTTGATATAGGTTTCAACTATAGGCAAGGCGACGAGCTCAGCAGCGATGAAATTGAAGTAGCCTTAGAAACCCAATTGTGGAACGACAGAGTTAGAATAAATGGAAATTTTGGGGTAGGAGGGCAGTACGAAAATGCAAACAAAATTGTGGGCGACTTCGATATAGATTTCAAACTCAATAAATCGGGAAAACTCCGTGCAAAATATTTTACAAAAGCCAATAATTCATTGATTTACGATGAATCACCATATACTCAAGGGGTAGGAGTTTTTTATAGAGAAGAATTTAACAAATTGTCAGATTTGTTTAGAAAATATAGTTTATTTAAATAAGTAAGCTAAGTTCAGCCTGTCCCGATTTCTTATCGAGAAGATACGTACGCTTAATGGTGGGAGAAGAGTGCTGGTGGCTATAATGCTGTCAGCCGCCTACTCGATTGTGGTGTCGTTTTTTATTTCTTCAAAGTTTTTTACTTCTATTTTTCCTTTTGTAGGTATCATATTCCGCCAAACCCAATTATAATGTTCAATCACCTTTTTGGCTTTCAAATGAGGTCTTTCTCCAGTTGTGTGTCCGTTCTCTACAACAGTTATATTGTAGTCTTTTGTTAAAGCAGACTGTATTGTAGATTCAACACAAAAATCAGTTGCACAACCTGTTATAAATAATTCGTTTATTTTAAGTTCTATCAGTTTTGATTGAAGTTCAGATTTGTAAAAAATATCATTTGCATATTTGTCAATCCGAACATCAGTTGATTCAACAATTAGTTCATCCAAATTTTCCCATTCGAATGAATTTTTTTCAAATTCTCCAGTTCCAGTTCCATCATGTTGAATATAAATCACAGGGAAATTCCGCTCTCTAAATATTGAAGCAAGTTCATTTATACGCTTAACAACTCCATCTGTGTCAAATCGAGGTGTTTTCGGTGTGAAAGAACCTTTTTGCATATCAATTACTAATAGAGATTTTCTGTTTTTCATTTATTTACAATGTTTTTTCAAAATGCCCGCTAACATTAGTATAAACAGAAAATTCCGTTTATTTCTTTATTATTATTTGTTTTAAATATCCATCTCATCGAAAGGATTATGAATATCATTGAACTTTGTGTTTGATATATGTGTGAATGTTTCTTTTGTTTTACTCAATTCATGTTCTAATATTGAATGACTTTGTTTTAAATTAATTTAAATTAAAAATACAATTGCAAAAATATAAGAATTCTGTAAGCTCGCAAACTGCTTTTGTCTTTTTTCCTTTAATTCCATCCCTGAGAGATTTCCATCTGAGTATCAACTCAAATTTTCTTTTGCTTGATGAACCGCTAAGTACGAGACCCGTATGCTTAGTGGTGTGAAAGGTGTACTGGTGGCTATTCTGCCATCAGCCGCCTACTCGATTGGGGTTAGTTATTTTAGAATATATTTTCAAGAAACTTTTTTAAGTTCTTTTCAACTGCAGATTTTCCAGCAATGCTATTTTCATAAAATAAAGTTCTGAATCCTGAAATATCAAAAGGTAATTTTCCCCGAGTTTTATCACTCAAAAGAATAGTCGGTTTATTAATTGCATGTGCATATCCAACTTCATAAAAAACATTTGGATTGTCTGGTGTTATTTCTGCAATAATTACTGATGCTTCTTTTATTGATTTTACTATGTCTTTAATTATTGGTGTTGCTGTATAAAATTCATCTGCTCTTTCCACCTCCAAACCAAAATCTTCGCAAACAGGCTTTATTACTTCCTCGTACAGTTGATTATATTGGTCAGAAAATTGCATTACAATAAAAGCCTTAGGCTTTAAAGTGTTAATCTTAAACTTTTTAACAATCATCTCTTTAGTCGAGGAGAACGCTAATTGTAATTGTCCTTTACGCACATTATCTATACCTGCAACTACAAAAATATTATTAATGAACAATGAAATAACCGAACCTATTACTGTAATTTTAACCTTATAAGTTTTTTTAATATCAAAAGTGTCAGGCTCTCCAACTCCATTTAATAAATCCCATTTATTCGTTTTATTATTAAATTTCACTAATCCATATAAAAACCCAGATGTATTAAATCCAACATTTAAGTCAGCTCCTGTTTCTGTATTAAAAATCAGTTGGCATATACCTAATTTATCTTTCGATTGAAATTCAAATTCAATTGTTCCATTTTCAAATTCAATACTTGAACTAACAAATGCATTTAATATTTTTTCTTCTCCAAGTTCATTTTTTTGGGTTTTGGGAATATACTTAATCTCATCATCTTTAATTTCAGCATATCCATTTGTAACTAACCATTCATTTTTCATATTATTTATGTTTTATTTCGTTGTATACTCTTTGACTAATTAACCCCAACGGTTTGCAGCTATGGCACGTGGCCGTTCACTACTTAAATTTATATTGATTACCTGTATGTTTAATTTACTTATCATTCTTCTTGATGACCCAAATGCGGCTATGTGCTATTAGGTGCTGTGTGTGCCCAGCATAAGCGTATGCGGACACCCACCTTGATGTTCAAGAAAAATTTGAAAAATACAAATTATTTTTTGAAAATAAAAATTGATATTCAATTTGGGTAGGCATTAAATATTTCCAGAGAGTGAAAGTCTCTTACAGGCGAGTTGGTGAAGCCTGTTAGTAAGTCGCAAGGGTGGTAGCTG
>Ga0209249_1003667_pt1 | contig 10773 bp, 9 predicted proteins | sample SaaInlV_200m_DNA_4_FD_184653 | JGI IMG/M metagenome (GOLD analysis project Ga0209249, IMG submission 184653) | Marine microbial communities from expanding oxygen minimum zones in the Saanich Inlet - SI037_S3LV_200m_DNA (SPAdes) (version 2) | ecosystem: Environmental > Aquatic > Marine >...
GCTTGCTTCGCCATAATTGGCGAAGGTATTGCAATAGGAAAGCCGTTAAGTGTATAAGAAGTCTTCCCTACATTTAAGAATTTTTTGCTCAAATCAGTTTGCACAACTTTTGACGCACCGCCAGCTTGTGCAGCGACGCCTAAACTGCCCGTATATGCAAAGGTATTCAAGACGCGTTTATTTCCTAAATTTTCAATTGCCCATTTACGTAAGTTGCGGGTATCTAAATAAAGACTGGCATCTCTGTTCATTCTTAAATCTAGTGCGTACCAAACCCCATGCTCGCGGATTCTATTATCTGCTTTTTCTCCATAAAGTAAAATGCCGTTTTTTTCTTGTGGCGTTTTTCCCTTACGTGTTTTGAGTAGGATTGCCTTAATCCATGAGAATTCTTCGAGTAGAAAATCTTTTGCTTCTTGAATAGTTTCTTTTCCTGTGTCAGGAAAAGCTGCGTAATTGTGAATGACTATTGTTTGCGCGTATAAATCAATGGCTATATCGGGATTGCCTTCTAAGAATCCATTAAAAAGCCGAAAGGCACTTTGATGTTTTTTATCAAATAAGCTCGCGCGAGCGGTGATGGCTTTGTTTAGCTCCACAATCCATCTCTGATTTCTTTTTGACTTAATATAGCTTCTAATACACTTCCACCCAGAGCAAGGGCTTTGTCTGAAATCATGGTGCTATAGCGAGGATCATCGCGTGGGTCTAGGTCGCCGATTTTTAATCCCTTTTTGACGCTAAGACCGGGGCGAATGAGGCCGCGCAAGGAGCCGTTGAAGGGGGCATAGAGAGGAATGCCATCTACTTCGCATATTATTTCGTCTTTATCAAAATGGTCGCCTATATCTCCATGTGCGACTAACTTCCCATTTGCTGGGGCGCGGAGGACGCGTTCGGAGCGAATACCTAGTACCTGTTCGGGGATGCCAGTATCTGCCATTGCAGAGCCTTCCCAATAGATGCGACCAAGGCTATGGCCGCGATTGGTTTCGATGACGGCGTGGCAGTTTTCTGGGGCAGTGAAGCCAGGTCCCAGGCCAATGTTGAGGGGCACATCAACAAGCCCAACACGCGCGTGTTTCCGCAGCGTTGCATCGATCAGAACGGAAATTTTAGAGTTTGGAATTGGGATTTGGAGAATATCCAAATCTGGATCAATCAAAACAGGAATTTTTTCTTTTTTGAGCGTATCGGAGATTTCTTCTGGACGTATTAAGCGTCCAGTTATTCCCTCTATCGTAATTTCACCATCGTATATGGCTTCACAAAAAGAGACTTTTCGACGTACAGAGAGCGGTTGAGGCAATTCAGAAATAAGAACTTTTAGGCCTGCTTTGTGAAGCCTATAGGCGATGCCGCTAGCAAGGTCACCACCGCCTTGAATAAGAATTATATTAGTCATTTTTTTCTTCTAATTGTAGATGCCCAAAGGCATAGAGAGTGAGATAGACGAAGAGAAAGAAAGCAGTGAAGAGGGCGGTAAAGCCGACTGCTCCTTTGTTGAGATCGCGCAGTAGGTGCCAAGATTCGCGCAAAATTTGGATGGGGTTATTGAGAATATCCCAGCTATTCCAGCGTAAAAAACGCCCCAAGTAAATGCCGATGCTACTGAGTAGAGAAACACTGAAAGTGAAAACCCACCCGAGGAGTTTGCCAAAATTTTTGCGAACAATTTCTTGCATGAAATAAAGCGAAACAATGCCTAAGAGTAGCCCTGTCCATGAAAACCAGATGAGCAATATTACATCAAACCAAAGGGGAGCATCGCTTGAGCTATTGGCGAGATGTTGAAAGTCGGTCATGATATAGGGAGCATTAGGGAAAAAAGCAAGCCAAACCAATGAAAAGAATGGGACAAAAATATAAAGTAGTATCCGTTTTAGAGAAAATGCATAGGCAATATATGCCATAATCAGCGGTATCCACGCTAAGAATAAATTCCAGACCAAAAAAGTATAGCGGCTTGAGTCGCTATATACCACCCGCGCGTTCACTAGCATTACGCAAGTGATAGATGAGAAGGCGAGTAAAAGAAATATAGCGATTTTATGGCGGTGACGTAGGAGGAATTCAGAGATTTTTTTTAACATAGTTAGATGTGGCCGCAGGAGGGTAGTGTTCTACAGCTCATTTATATTTTGCAGAAAATTTAGGATGATGGAATTGACCTCAGCCGCATTCTCATAATGCGGAATATGTCCGCTATTTGGAATTGGAAAGAAATGCGCGCGTTTTAGGCTTGCTTGCATCTGTGAGCTTTGTACGTAGGGAACAGTTTTGTCTTGCTCTCCCCAAATCAGCAAAAGGGGGATATTGGTCTTTGTCACGCGTTCATAAATGGCTCTGTTTTCACTGAGGGCATCATTTCTAATAGTAGAGAGAATGGCGCGACCAAACCCGCTAATTTTAAGTTGAGTTTTATATTTTTCGGTAAAATTGGCAATTAATTTGGGATCATAGAAATCTTTACCAATGCCATCAACAAGTTTTTTTGCGCCGAATAATCCCATTAATAGCTCTCCAACTAAGGGGAGTTTCAGTAATTTCAGGACAGACGAGTGCAACGCATCTACGCCAACGGGTGCAAAAAGAGCAAGCTTTTTAACACTTTCTGGATATAGTACAGTGAAAGTGGCCGTGATGGGGCCACCCATAGAAAGTCCGAAAAGATTAATCGGTTTGGTGATATTGAGGCTATTTAATAAATCATGGAGTTGGTTAGCGAAAAAGTTAAGCGTATAATCCGCTTTGGGGCGGTCAGAATATCCGCGCCCGAAAAGGTCATATCGTAAAACCCTATAGCCAGCCTTTGTGAGGATATTAAAAGTGGGCTCCCAAATAAAATTGGGCACTGTAAAACCATGCACGAGCACGACAGTCTCGGCATTTTCGTCACCAAATAATTCATAGTGCGTATATCCATTTGAGAGTGCGATAAAACTCCCCCCTCTTTCTTTGCGGAAAGAAGGGGTGATTTTTTGAGTTTCGTGAATATAGGGGAAGGGCATAGGTTTTTTCTAATACGTATTGCGCAATTCTTTTCCTCCCAATCTATTACGCAATACGCATTCGGGTTTATATTTTATCTAGTCCGCGCAGAACGCGTTCTGGTGTAAGTGGGAACTCATCGAACCAAACGCCAGTTGCATTATGTACTGCGGCAAGAATTGCGGCAGAAGTGGGAACGGTCATCATCTCGCCAACACCACGTGCGCCCCAGGGACCGTTTGGATCACCGTATTCTACGATGACGGTCTTGAAGTTGGTGGGAATATCTAAAACGGTGGGAATTAGATAAGTAGAGAGTTCTGCTGTTTGTACATAGCCATCATTATGAATGAAATCTTCCATGAGCGTATGCCCAATCATTTGGAGTGTACCGCCTTCAATTTGCCCTACAACCTGTTGTGGGTTAATCGCCTTGCCTAAATCAGAAGTAGAAATCATATTATGGATATGAATATGGCCTGTTTCGGTATCTACTTCTAAATCTGCAACTTGGGCGCAATGCCCATAAGCAACGTTAGGGGTGCATTTTCCCGTCTCGGCTTCATAGGCTGAGGTTTTTGGTGCGAGATATTTATAGTCTGCGATGGCTGGTCTTTCTTCATTTTGCCATTTTTCAAGAGCGCGTTCGCCAGCACCTTTGACAGCGTTAAGAGCCATAAAGGTCATTCTTGAAGCTGAAACACTACCAGAATCGCCTTCTATATCGCTGTCGCCACCTATGAACTCTACTTGGTCAAATGCTGCACCAGTTGATTCTGCCACCGCTTGCATAATAACGGTATGTGCCCCTTGTCCGACCTCTGCTGCGCCATGATGCACAACAACACGCTCAATTTCTGCATTACCGTGAATTTCAATTTTTGCCCAAGAATTTTCTTGATAACCAAAAGAGAAACCGGTATTTTTGAAGCCACAGGCAAAGCCAATCCCGCGCTTTAGATGTGGATTAGCTTTATCATTTTTGGGTGCGTCTATTAAATTCCAGCCATTTTTGCCATTTTCCCAGCCTGCTTCTTCGGCACAGCGTTCTGTTACTTTATCTATAGTTGCATTGCCAGTTAGAGGAGTTTGCACAGACATCAATGAGCCTTCGTGCAAGATATTTTTCATCCGCAATTCGACTACGTCCATTTCTAGGGCTTCGGCAAGTTTGTTCACCATCATTTCAGCAAGAAAGGCACCTTGTGGTGCGCCGAATCCACGTAGAGCACCGGTGGGGATATTATTTGTATACGATGAGCGTGTATCTACCTTTACGTTGGGGATTTCATAAGGTCCCGCTACCATCAATGTCGCGTTTCCTAAAACTTTGTTGGAAGTATACATATACGCGCCCGCGTCAGAAGTTGCATCAACTTCTGCGGCGAGAATTTTGCCTTCTTTGCTTGCGCCCCAACGGGTTTTAAAATAAAAGGGATGTCTTTTTGCATGCCCAATAATTGATTCTTCACGTGTCCAGATGATTTTTACAGGTCTATTAATGCCGCGTTCATTTAAACGCATAGTTGCTAAGCCCAGTACAATTTGTACCGAAATATCTTCACGTCCACCAAATGCGCCACCGATAGCGGGGTGAATAATTCGCACTTTATCGGTACTCAAACCCAAAGAATGCGCAACCTGATGTTGTTCATCCTTCAACCATTGCCCACCAGCCATCACGGTCACGCGCCCATCTTCATCCACATAGGCCACACCGGCTTCTGGTTGTAAATAGGCATGTTCTTGGAAGGGGGTTTGCAATTCAGCTTCTATAATTACATCAGATTGAGCAAAGCCAGCTTCTACATCCCCTTTACGGATTTTATGCGCCTGCACGATATTTGAATCTTTATCGGAATGAAGAAGTTCTGCACCATCTTTAGCAGATTCGCGTGGATCTGTGACCACGGGCAAATCTTCATACTCGACAACAATTTTGCTCCGAGCTTGGGATGCGATCTTTTCACTTTCGGCAACAACGAGTGCAATCTGATCGCCGACAAAGAGAACGCGCTCATCGCATAAAACGGGCTGGTCAGGAATTTGTAAACCATATCGGTTTACAGGCACATCTTTTGCCGTAAAAACGGCAATTACACCATCAGTTTTTTCTGCTTCACTTATGTTGATGTTTTTAATCAGTGCATGGGGACGGCGAGCAAAAAGGATTTTCATATATGCCATATTAGGCATATCTATATCGCCAGAATACTGTGCTGTGCCAATTACTTTGGCGTGCGCATCTACACGGGGGAGGGATTTACCAATTATTTTTGTCATATGATTAGCGGGATTTTTTAGAGGATTTACGTCTAGCAGGAGGAGCATCTAGGCCACTATATTTTGGTGGGGCTACAGCGCGATATGCAGTTGCATAAAAGACACTGATGATGCCAGATAAAATTAAAAGAAGAACTAAACCAAACACTATATGCATTTCTAAATCTTTAGAGGCATATAAGGAATTTAAAAGCGGTGTTATCGGCTTGATTTTCCAGAGCAGTGGGGGCAGGCTCGGCGGACCAAAAAGCGATGGTGTAGAAGCATAAAGGAAGAGCCTAATAGCTTTTATTTTAATGAGTTCTACTGCTCCAAAATAAGACATTAAGGGCAATAGCATCATCATTGCGCACCCTATCCCGCGTTGTCCTGCTGGCAGTTGCTTTTTTTTATGAAGATCATCATCAAAACGATAATTTCCCATTTTAGCTCCTTAAGCTTTGCTTGCCTCTTTGACTGCGCTCACAATTTTATAATAACCTGTGCATCGACATAAATTACCAGCAATTGCTTGCTCAATATCATCTTTGCTTGGTGTGGGTTTTTCTTCAAGTAATTTTGCTGCTGAAATCACAAAACCGGGAGTGCAGTAGCCGCATTGCACTGCGCCTTCGTGAATAAAAGCCTCTTGAACAGGATGTAATTTCTCAAGTTGAGCATCTGCGATACCCTCGATGGTTGTAATTACTGCACCATGTGCGCGAGGGGCTGGTACAAGGCAAGACATGACCGCTTTTCCATCTAAATCGATGGTACATGCGCCACATTCGCCTTCACCGCAGCCTTCTTTTGTGCCCATTAATCCCACTTCGTCTCGTAAAACTGCGAGCAAGGTTTTATCTTGTCCACCTTCAATCACATATTCTTCACCGTTGATTGTTGTGATGATGGGATTACCTGCCTGATGCACAGATTCCTGATTTACTGCTTCTTTTCCATTGGATAGAAGAACCGGATCGTGCGGAAAGTCATCTTGTTCGGTGCCATTGAGCAGAGATTTTAGCCCTCGGCTTGTGAGTACTCGAACCATCTCTTTGCGGTATTCTGCTGACCCACGTATATCGCTAATTGGTGTTGCTTCAGCCATTGCCAAATTTGCGGCTTCGGCAATGGTGTCTTCGTTTAGTTCTTTGCCCACAAGGTATGCTTCTGCGTTTTGGGCATGGATAATGGTGGGGGCAACTGCTCCGAGCGTAATAGATGCTTTTTCAATGGCACTCACGCCCAAATCAAGGGCGATGCCGATGTTGATGATAGAGATGGCTTGTGCGCGTCTTAACCCTAGTTTGATAAAAGTGCCGCGCTGATTTTCATCCAATGCTGGGAAAGAAATATCCACGAGCATTTCATCGCTTCTCATCACGGTTTTGCGCACACCAAGATAAAAATCGTCCAAAGAAATAGTACGCTCACCTTGTGTAGAGAGAAGGGTAACGCTTGCGCCGAGAGCCATAAGCGGCGTGATAGTGTCATTTGCAGGCGAAGCCGTGATGAGATTACCCGCAACAGTAGCACGATTACGAATTTGATTTGCGCCTACTTCCCAACATGCTCGCACAAGTGGGTAAGCGCGCTCACGCAGGAGCTTCGAGCCAGCTACATCATTATGCGTAACTAATGCACCAAGGTGAAAGATACCGTCTTCATCGAGGGTGATGCGGTTGAGGGGAAGGCGGGAAATATCAATGAGCGTTTCTGCTTGAGTCATACCGCGTTCGATTTCAAGAATAAGGTCGGTACCACCTGCTACAATACGTGCTTTTTCATTATTAGAGAGTATTTCTGCTACTTCTTGAGGGGAGGATGGGGTTATATATTTTTTCCACATAAGTTTGTATGAAGCGTGATGAATGAAACGTGTTTTTTACGTTTCACATTTCACGTCTTACTCCCCACCACCAGTAAATAGTTCCGAGCGACGCTCGAAGGCTTCTACAGATTGACGTGCCAGAGAGACTACATTACGAATTGCGGCAGGAAGGCCTGCTTCATCGTAAATGCTAGCTTCTATATTACCTAGGGCACGGCCAATTTCTTCGGCGGCAAGGAAAAAACCTTGATCAAAGGCATAAAGTTGGGCCAATTCATCCTCGTTTATTTTAACAGCATCAAAAAGACCTGAATATCCATAAGAGGCGGTGCGGATTTTGTCGCTAAAGGTTTGAATTTGAATAGCAGCACGTTCCATATCGTCCATATAGGAGAGTAGCCCTTCGCTAATCATATCGGTTTGGAGGGCTGAAGCGCGTTTCCATTGTTCTTCGAAGCGGTCTGCAATAGTTTCGCGCATGAGCTTATCTGCGGCGCGTCTGTTTTGGCGTTCTATATAGCCATCGAAACCAGGGATTTTGCTCGCTAATTTCTTAAATACGTCTTGTGAATCGGTTACCTTTTTAAATAAATCAGTCATCGGGATGTCTCCTGATAAGATAAGGGGAATAAGAGTTTTAGAACTCCCTTATTATAGCCTCTATTTGTGGGTATAATCAAGTTTATAGTTAAATAGTATGATTTTTTTGCGATATAAAATTAATTTTTTCTTGTAAAATAAGAGAAAAAGGAGAAAAGTATGATTGTAACAACTCAAAAACTTTTTGAAGCTGCTTATGGAAAATATGCTATCGGTGCTTATAATATCAATAATTTGGAGCAAGCGATGGGACTTTTTCAAGGGAATATTGAGAGTCAAGCTCCTTTTATTATCCAAATTAGCAAAGGCGCACGTTCTTATACAAATAAGTTGATGCTCGAAGCGTTAATTCGTGGAGCAGATGAAGTTTTTCCTGAAGCTATTTTTGCTGTACATCTTGACCACGGTGATGAAGAAGCTGCTATGGATTGTATTAATAGTGGTTTTTATAGCTCAGTAATGATTGACGCTAGCCATGCCCCCTTCGATGAGAATATCGCTATTACCAAACGTGTTGTAGATGCAGCACATGCCAAGGGTATTGTTGTAGAAGCCGAGTTAGGTCAGCTTGGTGGCGTTGAAGAAGATATTAGCGTTGATGAAGCAGATGCTAAATTGACAAACCCCGACGAAGCGAAAGAATTTGTTGAACGAACAGGTTGCGATTCTTTAGCTTGCGCAATTGGCACTAGTCACGGTGCTTTTAAATTTTCAGGTTCTCAAGGTCTGCATTTTGATGTTTTAGCTGATATTCAAAAGAACTTACCTGGATTTCCACTTGTGATGCATGGCTCTAGCTCTGTGCCTCAAGAAGAAGTGAGGCGCATCAATGAAGCCGGCGGAAAAATGCTTGGCGCCAAAGGCGTAGATGCAGACCAATTTAAACATGCCGCTAAGCTGGGTGTTACCAAAATCAATATTGATACCGATGGCCGCCTTGTGTGGACGCGTGTGCACCGTGAATTTTTCCGTGATAAGCCAGAAGGTTTCGACCTTCGCCCACCAGGAAAAATCTTTATGGCCGCTTATGCCGAGTTTATCGCTGCAAAGAATGTCAAATTAGGCAGTGCAGGGCAATTGGCAGCAGTGCGCAAGTTGGTTGGTTAAAAAAGAAGATTGCTGAGATAAGAAAAGCCATCGAAGAAATTTCTTCGATGGCTTTTTATTTAATGTACTTCGCCAATTACTTCTCCTTCCATTTTCCCTTCCCATGGATAGGCTTCAAACTCTTTTGCCACAGCGCGGAGTTCTGGGTCTTCTGAGTAGCTGCCGCGTTTTTCTGGAGGTAATAATTCAGCGATATGGCGCATGATTTCATGCCCAAATTCATCTAGATTTTCTCTACGCTCACGCCCGCGTCCAAGTATTTTTGGAGGATAGAATGGTGCTCCTATTTTAAATTTGACTTTTGGGCGTTTTCCGAGCTTTAGTGGAAAAATATCAGTCAAGCCCGAGAGACCAACTGGAAGTATTCTTGCTCCGGTTATGGATGCGAGATACGCGGTTCCGGGGCGTGGGGGGCGTAAAACCTCTGCCCAATTTCCTCCTTCGGGGAAGATTCCTAAAAGCCCGCCCTTTTTTATCACGCCTTCTGCCGCACGCAAGGCATCACGTGAACCAGTGCCGCGATATAGAGAATAATATCCCCATAATTTAGGAATAGATTGAAGTAATTGGGGTGCATGCGGGAAAACCGCGCCGCCAACAAATTCTATTTTCCATGAAAATATGCGTACAAATGCCACTGGATCTGCGAAGTTGAAATGGTTTGCTACAATAATCAGTGGCTCATCTTTGGGAATATTTTCTTCGCCAATAATTTCGACATTTGCGAGAAGCCAAAAGGCAAGACGAGAAAGCTGATGTAAAAAGGAGCGAAAAGTTTTTCTGCGTGGATATTTTATATTGAGTTTCTTCATATAGTATAGGTTTGTCTTCAGAAATCCGTTTTTTGAGGGCAACCAAGCTAAAAACAAGGGTAAATCATTCAATCCTAAAAAAACTAGTGAGTACCGTTTTCTATAGATTCCTGGATAGCTTTTTCTTCATCTACTCTTAGAAGAAAAAAGAGACCGATAAAGAGGAATATAAGAATAGAGCCAATAGCAATGCGTTGACCAGCTTGTTCGGCGAGAAGTGTTGTGAGCCCTTTGTTACTTTCGAACCAGCGTGCAGCCCAAAGTGCTAAAAACCCGTAAATGGTAGGGCCTATAAAAGAAGAAGTACGTCCTACCACAGAAAAGAGACCGAAGAATTCTGCACTTTGCCCTTTTGGCGCAAATTTTCCGACCATGGTACGGCTAAGCGATTGAACACCAGTAAGCATTAGTCCAGCGAATGCGCCAATGATAAAAAAGCCCGTGAATGTTTTGTTGAAGAGCATCGCTATAATGGTCATTGCCATGCCTATGAGAGCGTAGATGAGCGCGCGTTTGTAGCCTAGCTTATCGCCAATAACTGAAAACCCATAAGCTCCGCCAATGCTAGTGATTTGGACAATAATCATGAATATAATCATTTGCGTTTGATTCATGCCAAAAAGGACGGCCCCGATAATGGCAGCAAAATTGAGTGTCATGAGAATGCCATCGTTGTATATGAGGTAGGCAAAAATAAACTTGAGAAATTCTTTAAAATTTTTAAGAGACTTGATAGTTTGCGCGATACGCTTGAATCCAATGGTGATGAGTTTTTCTCCATCAGGTAAGCTTTGGGCGTTAGCGCGTTCTTCTATTCTTTTAAAGGTCGGGATGGTAGAGATAAAGAAAAAAAGTGCAGTGAAAGGAAATGCAAGACGCACAGGGAGGGTGCTGTCCTTGAAAAAGACTATGGGAGGAAGTAAAAGAAGGAGTGCCAGAATGCCACCCATATTGCCTATTGCCCAGCCTTTGCCTGAGACGCGCCCAATTTCTTCAGGAGAAGCAATTTCGGGAAGTAGGGAGTTATAGAAAACTTGTCCGCTCCTATAGCCAATTTCTGCAAGAATAAAAAATAACATGCCAGTAAAAATATCGCCTTTTTGAACAAAGAAGAGGAGGGCGGTAAAACCCCAAGTAATTGCAGAAAAAATGAATAGAAATTTCTTTTTA
>Ga0209249_1003668_pt1 | contig 10770 bp, 9 predicted proteins | sample SaaInlV_200m_DNA_4_FD_184653 | JGI IMG/M metagenome (GOLD analysis project Ga0209249, IMG submission 184653) | Marine microbial communities from expanding oxygen minimum zones in the Saanich Inlet - SI037_S3LV_200m_DNA (SPAdes) (version 2) | ecosystem: Environmental > Aquatic > Marine >...
CAGAGCGCTGCCCATCCTTCATTCCGGGGATGACATCGAGCCGGAGGTTGTAGCCTTCGATGAAATCTGCACGAGCAGCCAGGCAGCTGGCGTGGAGATAGGGGGCGATGGCCGGCGCCAACTCGTCACGCCACACACCGGCCAGCGCGGCGCCATCATCCAGGGCCGCTGTGAGACGGGGCAGCCAGTCGTGATGCACCGGATGCGCGTCGCTGTCCATCACCACAATGGACTGAATGCCATCCGCGCGCGCCATTTCGTAGAGCGTGTGAAGTGGCGTGGCGTGACAGTGCGCCAGCTCAGCGTTGGCGGGACACTGTGTCAGCGTCACAGTGTCGAGGGGAGCCAGCAGTGCCTTAACCGTGTGGTCGCGCGTGCTGTTGTTCCAGACGTAGAGATGGTAGCTCCCCGCCACGGTGTGACGGATAATGTTGTTGATGCAAAGCGGAAGCCAGCGTCCCTGCTGTGGATCACGCCCGCCATTGACAATCAGTATTCCGGTTGTTTGGGATATCTGACGATTCATTAAAGCTTCGCTCCACTATTCGTGCCTTCGACGGGCGGATCCACCACGCTCTCTTCGACTGTGGGGCCGTCGCCCATCGTCTCCTCAATCTGCTTGCCCTTGGGCGGCAGCACTCCCTCTGAGACCAGTTGGTCATCCATGGCCGGTGTCAGGGGGATCGGAAGGGGAGCCTCCCCGCGGCGCAGCCGTTCCATCTGTGTTTCGCGCCGCTTGTCCTCGCTACTCTTGGCCGCTTCCTGTCTGGCTTCCATGGCGTCGCGCTTACGCTGTACCGCCTCGCGCCGCTGGCGCAGCCGCTGGGCAAACGAAAGGGCCAGGGGGGACTTATCCTTGTCGGGGGCCATCGGGTCCAGAACCGAATCTTCGGGGCCCATCGACAGCCACTGTGTGTGGACGCCCTTGCGTATCAAGGCGCGGGCCTGCGCATAGTCGGCCTCCAGCAACTCGATGCCGTTTTCGCTTTCTCCCAAGCCGATGAGATACGATGTCGGGGGTTTGGTCTGGTTATCTACCAGGCCGACACAGAGCTTCTCCCCATCCGACGTGATGGCACACATACGATAGTGCTTGAAGGCCTCGCGTGCCGCAACGTCCTCGTCCGCTGGTTGGGGCGCCACCTCCCTGACGACGGCAGCGAAGGGCCGCCGCTGCAGAATGACGTCATAGCGTTCGAACGGGAGAGGCCGTCGCGAGTTGTTGCCCGCCGCGGTGGCGGCAAGAACCAGCCACAAAATACACGATGTACTTCTCGTTCTCATCTCTTGCATTATGGGCCAATCCGGCAGCCCCATCAAGGTGTCGTTGTGCCCGTTGTATATCTTGGGCTGGCAATCCCTCGCCTCTCGGGTGATACTTCGCCCGTATTGAAGTGGGAGTCTGTTGTTGAATCCGTGTGCAGAGCGTATATGAGTAGGTGTGTCTCTTGGTCTTCAGTTCACTAGTCTTTCTTCTTCTGTTCCTCCCCGCCTTCCTTTTGCTGTACTATGCCTGTCCCTCCCGCTGGCGCAATATGGTGGCCCTTGCCGGAAGCATGGTGTTCTATGCTTGGGGCGCCCCTCGCTTCATTCTTGTGCTGTTGGGGTCCTGTCTACTGGACTATCTCTGTGCACGGAAAATAGAGAGTGCGCCCCACCGCACACGCCGCCTGATTATCCTGGCGGTGGTGTTCAACGTTCTGGTCCTGGTATTCTTTAAATATGCCAACTTCTTTGTGGCTCAGCTCGACTCCCTGCTTGGCGCCGCGGCGCATGGCGGGGCGATTCCCTGGAAGCCGATCGCGCTGCCCATCGGAATCTCGTTTTTCACGTTTCAGAAGATTAGTTATCTGATTGACGTCTACAGAGGGCGCGTCGAACCGGCCCGGTCCTACCGTGACTACGTGCTGTATGTGAGCCTCTTCCCGCAACTCATTGCCGGTCCCATCGTGCGCTATCACGACGTGGCGGATCAGATCCGGTCGCGGATCTGTTCATCCGCCATGATTTCGGACGGGTTTCGTCGCTTTACTATCGGGCTGGCTAAGAAGGTCCTGATCGCCAACCATGTCGGCGAAGTGGCCGATACCATGTTTAACGGGCCTCCTCTCCAGATGTCATGTGTGCAGGCCTGGGTGGGGCTGCTCTGCTACAGCTTTCAGATATACTTCGATTTCTCGGGATATTCGGATATGGCTATCGGCTTGGGGCGCTTGCTGGGCTTCAAGTTTCTCGAGAATTTCAACCGTCCCTATATGGCCGCGAGTTTCACTGACTTCTGGCGCCGCTGGCACATCTCGTTGTCAAACTGGATGCGGGAGTATCTTTATATCCCGCTTGGGGGCAATCGCGTGTCGCACCTGCTCCAAGTCAGGAACCTTTGGATCGTGTTTCTGGTCTCAGGATTCTGGCATGGCGCCAGTTGGAACTTTATTGCATGGGGGGCGTATCACGGGTTCTTCCTCTCACTCGAGCGGATAACGTTTGTGCGTCGAGTCCATGACGCCCTGCCGCGCTTGGTACGCACGTTGGGCACTTTTGTCCTGGTCTCGATCGGCTGGTGTTTCTTCCGTGCCGAGGACCTCTCCGGGGCGTGGGCCTTCCTCATGCGGCTTTTTGCTTGCGGCAATACGGGGCAGGGCTTGTATCCCACTCGTCTGCTCTACTATATTGTCTCGCCACGTATTGCGGTGGCATTCGTGGCCGCCTGCCTGCTCAGTTTCTGGCCCGCTCGCGCGACAAAGCTTGACCTGGAGTGCTCCGGGGGTGCCCAGTGGGGCCTCGCTAGGCTTGTCGGCGCCAACCTGTTTACGATCGTGCTTCTGGCTTTCTCGCTAGGGGCTTTGGCTACCCAGGCGTTTAACCCGTTTATATACTTCAGGTTTTAGATGAGACGCATGCTGCAACTTCTACCCCTGATGCTCTACATGGCTGTTGCCGGAACGATCGCGTTGCAGGGAAATCATGCGTTCGTGGCCCGACAACGTCTGTATGGAGAGCCTAATTAGAGCCCATCTGAAAAGGGTTTCGGACCGGGGTTCTGAGTTCAAAGTTCACGGTTCAAGGTTGCCTCCGGGCGTGACAAGCACCCCCCTTGAGCATTTTTCGGATGCCGTGCCTCAATGACGCGTGATTTCACCATTTTTTGAGACAGCTCGTCCATGCTGTTCCCTCCACTCCGTACGAATCGGCCATTCAGGCCGCTTTATCCAAAGCCTCCCGTCGTCGCTTCCTCATCAGGATGATGCGGCAGCAGTTGTAGGCCAGCACCTTTTCCATCAACTCCGACCGAACCGCCTCTATACCCCGGCGACCCAATTCGCCGAATTCAAAGCCGTCCTTTATCGTGAACATCAGAGACTCGACCGCCGAGCGGTCCCGCCGAGCTCCGCGATATGTCTCGCTTTCCCACTCATTGAGGCCGGTCAACTTCTTGCCTTTGGCCCCGCTGATGCTGATATCCTCTACGCCCATGTCCAGCACTTCATCGCGCCCCTTTGCTGAAGCATATCCATCGTCAGTACTGACCAGTGCGGCCGTCACTCCCGTGCGCTTGATGGACTCACGGATTGCCGGCACCAGTTCAATAGAGTCAGCCGCGTTCCCCTCCGGAACGATCAGGCTGGTGACAAAACCGTTTGCGCTACGAACCAGTTGTGGCCTATATCCGATAACCGGCAAGCGGCTGCCCTTCTTGATATAGGCAGCCGATCCGTCCGACAGGCTCAGGACCTTCTCCGTCGAGGGAAGCTTCTTGTCGTGAAACACTCGGTCATTGGCGTAGTCGATAACTCTGTTTCCATCGGCGAGGTCAGCTTTGACCTGATCCAACACTCGCTGTAGAAGCACGCGGCGACTGGGCGGGAGCGTCTCTATCAACAGTTCCTGCTCAAGGCGGTTGAGTTCCGTTGTCAACGCGTTCGCCGCCTTGCGTCCAAGTCTGAGCAATCCCCGATAACGTTTCTTCAATTTGACGATGGAATTCGCCTTGCCCGCTACCAGGCAAATCTGAAACACCAGCTTGTCCATCTCTTCGAGCCAGCGAGCAACCCAGCCTTGCCGAAAATTCTCGAACCCGAATACATTCAGTTTCTGCCCCAGACGATTCGCCCGCATCAGCAGCCCCGTAAGGATCTTCGCATCGGTGGGCCAACTGCTGTTGGCCTTCACCGAGGTACTGTCGATCGTCAGTTTCAAGAAGTCATCCAGATCTTCTTTGAGAACAAACTTGATCTGTTCATCGAATATCACGTTCAACGTCTTGGCGCTCACCAGATTTATGTTTTCCAGAATCGTGGTTACGCCCGGCATCGTCAGATCACGGTTATCAAGATAAGCGTATAAGCTCATCGACTCGCGCAGAAAGCGCCTCGATGTCTTTGACGCCAACGAGCCACCCAGAAATCCGCGGATCATCACAAACAGATAAACCAGCTCCGCCGACATACGTGGCCGCCCCGTGCCTAGCTCCAATTGATCAGCCAGGAGCTCCGCGTCCGCCACATGAAGGTCGGGTAGATCCAATGTCGTGATCTCAAAGAACTTCCGATCCTCGATTCGAAGCTTCTTCTTGGCGCGTGCATTGGCATCCAGGTCTTTCTCGATTTCCTCAATGATTTTCGGTGCGAATCGGGACAACGCGTCCACTTCGTCGAGATAATCACGAAAGTCGGTGTCTGGAACCGGCAAAATCAGGTTGTAGATAGGGGCGGCTTCTGCTAGCTTCTGCTGTGTCGCACATGTTGGCATGCTCAACTCCTTGAGTAGTGTTAAGTTGTTGAACACTAGCATGTTGCGACACATTCTTGCAAGCCTGAAATCGGATATTGTCAACTTTTTCTTTGCGGTCCTTGCGTTCTTTCGCGGTGAATAAAGACCTTCTCAGATAACGTCTAATTATGCCAAGATCCCTCGCCCCACCGGCAGTGTCACACGGTGGTGGATGGGCACATTCCAGGCCGATTTCGGCCAGTGGTATGCACGGGCATTCGGGTTTCGTCCGCGGTTGATACGCTGCTACAACGAGGTGATGTACAGGGCGCTTCGCGAATCCGCAGAAACGAAGCGGCAGAAACGGTTCGTGGGTCGTGACGGGTGGCTCTATTCGTGGGACTATATTGAGCATCTCTGCTTCCCGCGGGCCCTTGAGCAGGGGCTGTTGTCGCATCGTGTCGCTACGCTGGCGAAGGCCCGGGATATTCTTGCCCAAGAGGGCGTTGCACTCGTTGTGGCTGTGGCTCCCAGCAAAGCCAACGTGCATGCCGATATGCTACCTGCACGTTTCCGTCGCCTTGCACCGCCCCCCTCCGAATGCTACCAGAGCATGATTAACATGTTTGAAGAGAGCGAAATCCCCTATGTTGATTTCGACGCCCAGTTCATTCGTCATCGGAAGGAAGACCGTGATTTCATGCCATTTCCGTCGACCGGCATTCACTGGAACTATGTTGTCGCGGGAGATGCGCTGGAGCAGATTATGGGTATGGCCGAGCAGCAACTCGGTTTTCCTATAAAGCGTAGTGTGCCGAGAGGGGTGATCCAGCGAGAGAGCATTGCCTCCGACCGCGACTTGCTGGATATGCTCAATATCGCCACAACTGAGCGCTTCGTCCTGCCGTCACCCTACCCCCGCTACGAGAAATGCGCACCTGAAGGGGCACAAGAGGTGAAGATGTTCTTCGTTGGCGACAGTTTTGCGAGCCAGTTGATCCGAATTATTGCCGATCAGAGAATGTGTCCGCAACCTACCTTTTGGAGTTACTTCTGCGACGAGAAGGAGGTCGGCTCAACGTATAGACGTGCCTTCCGCACATCCCGCATTGATAAGCCCGCAATTGACTGGGATGAGGTCATCGCGGAGCATGATATCATCGTTATTGAGTTCAACGTGGTTTTCTGCTGGAATCAGCAGGAACACGGGTTCGGGTGGGGGTTTGCTGATAGGCTTGTTGCCGCTATGGAGAGATCCTGCGAGGAGGAACACTGAACGCATGAAACTGTTTGTCCAGGAACTGCTGCTCAAGACCTATGCCCTGATCGTACGCACTGGCGTGCTCGAGACTCGGGCTGGCCGCCGGCTCTTCGCGGGGGCTTATAACCTCTACAAACTCCTGCTTGAGGCGTGTGAGATACGGTTCTTGCGTGCCTACGTGAAGCCCGGTGAGGTCGTTGTGGATGTTGGCGCCAACGTCGGGTTCTTCACGCGGCGTTTTGCCCAGTGGGTCAGTGATGGCGGGTTCGTCATTGCGATTGAGCCCGAGGAAACCAACTTCCGGAATCTGCTGCGCAATCTGGATCGGTATCATCTTGCGGCCGCCGTCAGGCCGTTCCAGGGCGTTGCGGCTGAAGCGCCCGGCACGCTCAAGCTCGAGATCAATCCGATCCACCCGGCCGACCACAAGATCGGTGCCGAAGGCGTCGATGTGACCGCCTACACGGTTGACGGCCTGGTTCGGCAGGAGGGTGTCAGCCGCGTCAGCCTGATGAAAATCGATGTGCAAGGCGCCGAAGAACGTGTCCTGCGCGGCGCCGGCGAGATGATCGCGCGTGATCACCCCGTCATCTTCATCGAGATGGATGACACCGGGCTGCGCAAGATGGACTCCAGCGCCCAACGCGTGATCGATCTGCTCACAGAAGCCAACTACGAGATCCGCCACTTCAGCAAGGCCGGTAAACCCGAGCTGATCTCAATCGAGACGGCACTCGGCCTCTGCGCCGATGGCCGCTATACCGACCTGCTGTTTGTGCCTGTTGTTGCGTAGCCCTCTGGGGCGAATAGGCGCGCCAGGAGCGTGCAGGAGTAGGGCTGCTGGAGTAGAGGCCTATAGCGTAATGTGGCTCTCGCATCCAGGTTTGCTTCCCGTGATCTTATCATTTACTGTCAGTTGGTTCATTCATTTCAACGGCGTCTCTTCTGGGTGGGATTCGATTGGTCTTTAGTTCTCTACTCTTTCTGTTGGTGTTCCTTCCCGTCTTTCTTGGGATTTACTACGCCAGCCCCAGGTCCTGGCGCAATGCCGTAGCGGTAGCAGGCAGTCTGCTCTTCTACGCGTGGGGTGCTCCGCGATTCATAGTGGCCCTGCTGGGCTCCTGCCTGGTTGACTATGTCTGTACACGCAAGATGGGATCCGACCCCCAACGCACGCGTGCTCGTATTGTTCTTGCGATTGCCTTCAATGTGAGCGTTCTCGTCTTCTTTAAATACTCGAACTTCATGGTGCAGCAGTGCAATGGGCTCCTTGGCTCGATATCATCTGGTGGTGTGATTCCCTGGAAGACCATCGCGCTGCCCATCGGGATCTCTTTCTTCACATTCCAGAAGATCAGCTATCTGGTGGATGTGCGGCGAGAGCGCATGGAGCCGGCCCGCACCTTTCTGGATTACCTGCTCTATGTCTGTCTGTTTCCTCAACTGATAGCAGGACCCATCGTGCGGTACCACGATGTGGCCCGTCAGATCACGAGTCGTGTTCACTCCACACTGCTGGTCTCTGATGGGTTCCGCCGGTTCGTGATCGGGCTGGCCAAGAAAGTGCTGATTGCCAACCATGTGGGGCTGATTGCTGACGCGACGTTCAACGGATCGCCCAGTCATCTGTCCTGTGGCCAGGCGTGGATCGGGGTCATCGCCTATAGCTTTCAGATCTACTTTGACTTCTCTGGTTACTCCGACATGGCTATCGGTTTGGGTCGGCTGATGGGGTTTCGGTTTCTCGAGAACTTCAATAGGCCTTACCTCGCGATCGGTTTTACCGATTTCTGGCGTCGATGGCATATCTCGCTTTCCAACTGGATGCGGGAGTATCTGTATCTACCCCTCGGGGGAAATCGCGTATCACACTTTGTGCAGATTCGGAATCTCTGGATTGTGTTTCTGGTGTCTGGACTCTGGCATGGCGCCAGTTGGAATTTTGTGGCGTGGGGTGCCTATCATGGTCTCTTCCTCTCCTTGGAAAAGGGGCGTAGGGTACAATCGCTTCTCACGGTTCTGCCCGCCTGGGTTCGCAGGTCTGTGACGTTCCTGCTGATATCCATTGGATGGTGTTTCTTTCGTGCCGGTACGTTCGAGGGGGCTCTGGCAATGATCTCACGGTTGTTCACCTTAGGTCCGGCTACAGCGGCGATCGTTCCCATACGAAGCTTGGCGTATTTGCTGAGCCCTAGAATCGCAGTGGCCCTGCTGGTCGCCGCCATACTCAGTTTTTGGCCGGAATCCGGGCGTAGCCATCGGAAGGTGGTGCCGGGTTCTGGGGTGTGGACAGTGGACCATCTGTTCTCTGCCGCCGGGACGATCGTGCTGTTGCTGGCCTGTGTCGGGGCTCTGACGGTCCAAGATTTTAACCCCTTCATCTACTTCAGGTTCTAGATGCGTCGCTTCCTACAACTGGGCCCGATCATGGTTTACGCGGCAGTGGTGGCCTCTGTGGCCATTCAGCAGTACACTCGTCGTGTGGAGCTCCATCCGCTCGATGGGGAACCGTTGCCCGAAAATATCCCGGCGCCCGTCTGTGACCTGCGGCATTGGTTTGATGGAACGCTGCAGGCAGAGCTGTCATCCTGGTACCCTAAGATTCTCGGGTTCAGGCCGTTGATCATTCGCCTCTACAATGAGGTCTTGTATTCTGCGTTGCATGATGCGAACAGCGGGTCCCGCTCGAAGGTGGTTGTGGGAAGGGATGAAGAACTCTTCACATGGTATTTCGTCTCCCGTAGCATCTACCATGCAACGCTGAACGAGGCGCTCCTCGAAGCGCGCGTGGAGAAGCTGAAGCGAGTACAGAGCATTCTGCATGATCGGGGCATTGCCCTTGTGGTGGTGATCACGCCGAGCAAGGCGAGTGTTTACCATGATAAACTCCCGTATCGTTTCTCTCGCGGGTGGACGTCGCAACCGCCTCCCCTCTATGCGCGAATGCGCTCGTTACTTGAGGACGCCGGGGTCCGGTACTTGGATTTCGATAGAGAGTTTCTACGCAAACGCACAATGGATGACCAGTTTGGGCCTTTCCCGAAGACCGGCGTTCACTGGAACCATGTGTCCGCCGGATATGCGTTGGAGCGTATCTTCAAAGAGGGGGAAGCACAGCTTGGGGTGGACATTGAGCGCCGTGTTCCCGTGGGAGTGGCCTCGCGCCGCACCATTGATACGGACCGCGACGCTCTGAGTATGCTCAATCTGCTATCAGATTCGCGGCGGGCCCTGCCGTCTCCGTATCCGCTGTATCGCCCCCATGGAGTTGATGGTGCTTTACGGGCCCGCGTGCTTCTCGTAGGCGATAGTTTTGCGGGGCAGATTGTCAGGATCATGGCCGATCAGGATATGTGTGACTATGTGACGTACTGGTGGTACTTCCGGTCAGAAGCCACAGTGGGATCCACGGTTACCCCCGCGTTTGCCCGAAAGCCGATTGCCAAGGATTCCATTGACTGGAACCAGCTGCTGGACGACCACAACCTGGTCGTCATCGAGTTCAACAAGGCCTTTTGCAAGTCCCAGCAGGTTCAGGGGTTCGGCTGGGGGTTTGCGGATGCGCTTGCCGATGCCTTCCCCGCTCCGTCCGAGACATCGCCCGACGGTATACGGTCTCAAGTCGATCCCTCACAACCGTAGGGCCGAACTGCTCATGCATGTTTCGGCTTGCCGTGTGTCCGAGCCGCTGCTTCAGGTCTGCGTCATCCAAGAGCCGCGTGACGGCCTCAGCCAGAGCGGAGGTGTCCCCCGGAGGCACTAGAAGACCTGTCTGCTCGTGCTGCACGACTTCGGGAATGGCGCCAATGCGCGAGGCGATGATGGGCTTGCTGAACGAGGCGGCTACGAATGGGATGCTGCTCTGGCTGGCTTCAAGATAGGGCGCCAGGGCAATCGAACATCGCTCAAACAGCGCCGCGCTCTCGGCATCCGAGACAAACCGGTTGATCACCTCGATGCGGTCACCCAGTTGCGCTATCGGGGCGGCGTAGGGGGTCAGGTCGCCTTGTCCGGCCAGGATAAGCTTGGCATCGGGCTGGTGTTCGAGAATATCGGGCATGGCTTCCAGAATCGTGCGGATGCCCTTGTACTCCCGCAGGCGGCCGTACAGGAGAAGGGTGTTGGGCTCCTCGGCAATGCCCGTACGCCACGGCTCGAAGACATCATGAAAGGCCATGGGTGTCACGCACACGCGCGCCGGTGCCAAGTGCCACTTGGCGAGTGCCAATTCGCGTAGTTTTTCGCTGTGCACGGTAATGATGCGGCTGTGTTTGAGCAGTGGGGCCAGCTTCATGCGGTCGAACGGACGCGGCTCACCCAGGTGCGGGTCGATGTCATGAATGGTCGATACCATGGGGTAACGGCGTGCCAGGGCACCCAGGAAAAGCCCATAGAGAATGTGGCCGCTGTTGACGTGAATGATATCGGGCTGCCAGTGGTGAATGTCGCGTACGATACGGTGTACCAGCATGGGTGCCGCCAGGTAGCGCAGCAGTTCACCGAGTGTGGCCCACTGCGGCACACCGTAAGTGAAGGATCGACTGGCGCTGGACAAATGCTCGTCTGAAACGCCTCTTGGAAGGAAACATGCGACCTCATGGCGCGGTCGCAAGGCGTGCGCCAGGCTGCTGGCATAGTGCGCCATTGCACCCACATGTAGACTGAGAATAGCTACCCGCATTCAGTTCTCCCGTATAGCACTCACGTGGGCCGCGTAACGCGACCAGATGGAGGCCCAGTCATAGGCCTCGGCCGCAACACGGCAGGCGGCGCCCAGGGCCCGCCGCCGCTCTGGTGCA
>Ga0209249_1003671_pt1 | contig 10767 bp, 4 predicted proteins | sample SaaInlV_200m_DNA_4_FD_184653 | JGI IMG/M metagenome (GOLD analysis project Ga0209249, IMG submission 184653) | Marine microbial communities from expanding oxygen minimum zones in the Saanich Inlet - SI037_S3LV_200m_DNA (SPAdes) (version 2) | ecosystem: Environmental > Aquatic > Marine >...
CTGTGGTGTCGAAGGCGATCCGGTCATCGGAGATTCGCTCCACGGCGACCGGCATCCCGTCGGCATCTCGCACGACACCGTTGGCGAGTTGGGGGTAGTGAACACACAGTCTCCCCCCGCAGTTGGCAGTGATGGTGATTTCCTCCGCGTGACCACTCTTCCAGGCGGCCCCGACGGTGAAGTTACCCCGAGCCACAAGCCCGTCGAAGCGCCCCTCCTCCCATGCAGCGGGGAGAGAGGGCAGCAAACTAATGAACCCCTCATGGCTCTGCAGCAGCATCTCGGTGATGCCTGCGGTTCCGCCGAAGTTGCCATCGATCTGGAATGGCGGATGGGTATCCCAGAGGTTCGGCAGCGTGCGGGTGCCCAGGAGATTGCGCAGGAGCAAGTAGCTGCGGTCCCCATCGCCGGTCCGGGCCCAGGCGTTGAGCCGATGTGCGAGGGCCCAACCGGTCGACTCATCCGAGCGCTCGTTGAGGGTCACCTTGGCCGCGTCCATCCAGGCGGGCGTGTCACTCGTGACCAGCGTCCCGGGCATGAGGGCCACCAGTTGCGAGATGTGCCGGTGGGTGTACTCCCCAATTTCACCGTAGTAGTTCTCTTCCAGGTACTCCTTGATCTGTCCTGACCAACCGATGGCGATCGGCGAGTAGTTGTCGATCTGCGCTGTCAGGGCCACGGTCGTCTCGTCCGCTTCTCCGAGAAGCTCGGCTCCGGCGAGCGTGTCCTTCCCGTTCTCATAGAGCATCTGCTGGTCGAAAGCGCAGCCCACGGTGTGGTAGTAGGCTCCGCCTCGCGTGTAGTGGCCATTGAGCATCTGCTCCGGGGAGGCGGAGAAAGCCGCAAGATAGGCCCCGTCATACTCCCGCACCGTCCGGGTGAGAAACCGGCTCATGGAGTAGAGGGTCGGGTAGGCCACCTCCTCGAGCACCTTTGGGTCACGTGTGAAGTCCCAGTAGTCCCAGTACATCTTGGTTGTGAGCCCACCGGTGCCCGGACCGGAATGGGAACCGGGCGTGCCACCCGGCTCGTAGGGATAGACGGCCGTGCCGACGCACCAGCCGCAGTCATCACCCTCACGGAAATTCTCCGGGTTCTGACGCCGGATGTACTGAACAGCATACGACCGTGCCTTCTCGCGGAACGCCTGGTTGAGATCGCAGTAAGGGGGAAAGAGCTCTGCCATGTTGGTGGAGAAGACCGGCCAGTAGTTCATCTGTACATTGATGTTGTGCCAATACCCGCTGCCCCAGGGAGACTGCCCATGACACGTCCAGATGCCCTGAAGGTTCGCGGGAAGACAGCCCTGGCGTGACGACGCGATGAGGAGGTAGCGTCCGTACTGGTAGTAGAGTGCTTCCAGGTATCCGCTCCTTTCGCCTTTGCCGTAGCGCTCGAGCAGTTCATCGGTGGGCAGGTCGTCACACTCACTTGTGTTGCCCAAGTCCAGTGAGACGCGACCGAAGATGGCACTGACGTCTTCCTCATGGTCCCTCTTGAGTGCCCCGTAGCCTTTCTCGCGGGCCGCCTCCACGACAGCGACAACGCGTTCACGGGGATCGATGGGATCGAGTTTCTTCTTCGGATCGCTCTCGCTGAACACCCGTGTTCCAAGCACGTAGTTGGTGCCGCAGGAGACAATGACCACCGCCTCGCTGGCATTGCTCACGACAAGGCTTCCGTCTCCGGCCTCCACCGTTCCGTCGGTCTCAAGCCTGAACTGAGCGGCAAAGAGGATGCCATAGTACTCGAGTTGGCAGTCCATCTCGATGGCATTACCCGAGGCCTTTACCGTGGCCGCCTTTCCCAGAGCACAGTCAGTCTCTTCGTCACCGAAGGGGTGCTGAAAAGGAACTTCCGGGGCCAGGGAGAAGGCCAGAGCCCCCGGCTGGTCAGCGGCGAGTTTGACCGCCAGCACCTTGTCCGGATAGGACGTGAAGTACTCCCGAGTGTACCGGACGCCACTGGACGTGTACCGGCAATAGGCCGTGGCCGTGTCCAGCATCAGACCTCGTTCATACTCGGAAACGTCTTTGTGCGGGAAGTGCAGATAGATCTCCGCCGCGTTGGTGAGATTTCGTCGGGTCAGGACGGAGTTCTCGGTGACCTGTATGCGTTCCCGTTCAACCAGCCCAAAGACGCTGCAGCCAAAGTGGCCGCATCCCAGAGGTAGCGAACAACGCTCCCAGCCTTCATTGCTGTCAGTCGCCGGCGCGGCGTATCTCATGACGAGGGGTTTCATACCAACTCTTCTTCTCGATTGGGGTGGGCTTGCGACAATGCTCTGTGCGAAGACCGCACAGTCCCGCTCTACGCATTGCCGAACACGCGACCGGCTTGGGCACTAAAACGCTGCACGGCTTCGCCGATGGCGAACTCCGGCTGATCGTTCATATAGGTAAGGACCTTGCCGTTGAATGAAGTCGTCCAATGCTGCGGGATTCCCGCAGCGCCGACGATCGCCCCGCAGAGACTGCCGGCGGTGGCCGCGGTGCAGTCGTTATCGAGCCCCATGGCCACGGTTTCGGAGATCACCTTGGTGAAATCTCGGCGCCCGATGGTCAAGCCCCAGATGGTAAGGCATGCATTGTTGATCGTGTGCACACCACTCATGCCGGCGAATTCCCGATCGACGGTTTCTCTCGCGATCTTGTAGTCCGTGATCTCGGACGCAGTGTCCAGGGCCCAGCGCACGGCCCTGGCGGTGGCGCAGTCAGCCGGGATCTCGGTCAGACCGATCTCCAGAGCCTCGATCGGGTCGTCGACGGCAAAGGCAGCACTGATAGCCGCCGCGAAGAACATCTCGCCGTAGATCCCGTTCCTGCGATGGCTCAAGAATGCGTCGCGCCAGGCGAGTTCGGCCGCCCTTTCCGGCCAGCCTGGGGCCAGGTAACCCCACGGATCGGAGCGGATGTCCGCGCCGATCCATTCGCAGTATGGGTTGTCAATCGAACCGGCTTCCTCCGCCGGGATGCCCTTGCGCAAGTTGGCAAGAGCAACCGCCTCAGCTGTGCAGGCCATCGGCAGGTACTTGAGCCAGGCGGCTCCCACGTCCGCCACCGAGAAGTCCGGACCATAGTCCTCCAGGATCAGGAGGCCGAGCAGTGTATAGGTCACATCGTCGTCAACCGGTACACCGTCCATGCCGCCGCGGGTGTAGGCATCGCGGCGGCTCTTGCCGTACCGGAGCTGGTGCCGTTCGGGGATCTCGGACCAGTAATCGACCGGCGGGAACGCGTCCCCAATCTCGGTGGCCCAGCTTGCCATCTTGTCGATCGGCCAGAACTCCACCGGAGCTCCCAGGGTACACCCCGCGAACCGGCCGAGAAGCGCGCCCTCTACGCGCTCAGCGTAGCGCACAGTGTCAAGAGCATCCCACAGCCGACGTGGCCCGGCCGGTCGCAGCGTCTGGATCTCGGCGAGGCCAGACGGTTCCTTGCGGGCGAGCGCTTCGTCTACGGGCAGGCTCTCAATTTCACTCAGCGCAGCTTGGAGAGCAGCTCCGGCCTTCGCCAGGATCGCTTCGATGTTGTCGGCACCGTATTCGTGCTTCAGCTGGCTCTGCAGGCGAAGTTGTTTGCTGAGATGAACGAAATTGGGGAGAGATGGGTAACTCATGGAAGCCCTTTCGTCGACGGCTGTCCGGATTAGTGATCCAGCGCGTGGTGAAGTCTCAGCTTCCCCAGGAACTCCGAAGTGAGCGTGACGCCTTCCTCCTTGCACTGCTCCAGGATCCTGTTCCCGAGGGCCGTGTTGAGGTGGAAGTGCCGCACCGCCCCATTGAGCGTCAGGAAGCCGATGCGGTCCACCATTCCAGGAGCAGCCTGACCGTTCACGACGGGTGCATGGACCGTGCAGTTGGTGAACCGCGTCCCCAGGGTGCTGTCCACATTATACAGGACATCAGACACCCCTTTGACATTCGGGCGGAAGCGGCAGTCGTTGAATACGAGCTCGCCGCGCAAAGCTGGTGTTGACAGCGTGTTGACGGTGCAACGTTCGAAAAACGCGCGCACGGCACAGTTCCCGAAGTAGGCGCTGACATTTTCACAGTCGGTGAAGCGGACCGTCGGGAAGAGTCCGGCCCCCTCTCCGTAGTCCACGACGTCCTTTCCACCGATGAGCAGATGCACGCTGCCGGTGTCGTCCGGACGTTCAGGAGTGAGGGCTTCAAGCTGCACATTGTCACATACCAGCGCACAATTTGCGTCGAAGCTTGCGTCATCACACCCGCCCGGGCGCACAAGGCTGTAGTGATAGGGGTTGGGGATTCGGAGAAGGCGCACGCCCTGTTCTCGCCCCTCAACCCGGATGTCTCTGAACTCGATACGTTGCGGGAAGAAGAGAGGGCCGCCATCGCTGGTTTTGGAGAACGGCACGGTGGTCATGAGCCAACAGCTGGCGGTCGAGTCCGGTGCGGCACGATAGTCGACCGTCATGTCCTCGATCTGGATGCTTCGGGCATACCCAATCGGGTACTTGTAGTCGATATCCCTCATGCCGTAGCTGAGCACGGATGCGCCCCCGTTCCCGGTTGGGACAAGGGTGCACCCCCTGAGCCGGACGCGACCATCCCACTTAGCCCCATAGTCCGGTCGGAAGGTGATGAACCTGGTGCCGTGGCGCGTTGTGTTGTCAACGAAGAGGTCGCCGCCCCCCGTGACCGATATGCCTTTGAAGCCCACGATGCAGTCACTGATGTAGAGGTTCCAGCAGTGGAAATGCACATCAATGCGATTGAGGCGGCACCCTTCAATGCGGAAGTTCTTGTTCAGATTCGTGCCGAAGACGCCCCAGGACACCCATCCTGCCTCGGCGGTCAGGTTGCGGAACGTGCAGTTCAGCATGCGCGCCCCGCCCAAACCGTAGGTCCCATGCGCCACGGACTTCGCCTTGTCGCCTCGATTCTGTTCCCACGGCATGCAGCGAATATTCTCAAGCGTCACGTCATAGACGCCCTGCAACACGTAGAAACCGCAGCGTGGCTCAATGGAGACATCACGCCGCCCCTTCTCGAGTCCCATCCACTGCTGGCGCACGATCGTTCGGCTGCGCCGGATCTTGATGCCGTGCTGGTAGTAGCCCTTGCCGCCCGTGACGGGCGTGTCTCCGGAAAAGTAGAAACCGCCGCCTTCGACGATGAGGTAGGTGTCGTTGCAAGGCGTGGCCTTGATCGATGTGAGGTCCTTGAATTCCCAGGCGATGTCCCCGATGATACGCCCCTCCTCTTCGACATAGAAAAAGTCCTCGCGCGCCCATCCTTTGTTATTAGCGTAGCCGGCACGTATGCCGATGCGATCGCTCGAGTCAGACACCGTGACGAGGTGACCTGCGTACTCCGCGAGTTCGGGGATGATCTGTACCCCCGGACGGATTCGTTTGAGGAGTGCTGCTTTCAGCTCTGCATCGGTGGTCAGGTCCTTGGTCGGCTCATCGTTGTTGATCGAGAAACGGGGCTGCCTCCTGTCGTTGAATCTCTCGTCGATGTGGAATGTCGTGTTACCCCAGGACACGTTGGTCGTGATAGGGATATTGTTGGTTTCCTTGATCCAGAACTCGCCGCTGAGATTCACGACCGGAAGCCGATGGCTGCTGGCATAATGATGCGCCCGTTTGATCTGGACCCCATCATCGCTCCCGCCATCACCCACGGCACCGAACATCCGATAATTCACCGCCTCCCGCTCCAGCAGGACGGCAACGCGTCCGTTTCCCAGCGCAATGACATCCGCACCGTTGGGGCCAAGCTCCGGACTCTCCTTCTGCACCCGGTACAGCGCACCGCCACCGTCGCCCGCTTCATGGAACCCCGTCGTGGATGCCAGTACGCCATCCTGCCAGGCTGTCCGTGACTTCAACGCCTCAACCGTTGGGTAGGCTTGCACGGTCGTCTCCGGACCAGCGGCGTTCGGTGTCATCGGGGCCTCCTGAGCAGGAGATGTCAAGTAAGGAAGTGCAACCACAGCAGCAGCGCCGAGGGCCACCCACGCGTTGCGCCGATAAATTCGGGGAGTACGAACGTTGAAATACGCCAAAATAGCCTCCAAGCAGTTCTGTTTCCCCATACCCTACTGCCACACTTGCGACAAGCGAAACGTCACTCTCCCAAGCGGAACTGGGGACGCAGATGCGGAATCCCAGGTGACACGGCAGCTCCTACCGGAGGTCGGTAAAGGGACTCTATTTCCTCTGCGGGGAGCATGCAGCCCCACAGCCCCAGGGGCGTTGTTCGAGGGATCCGTTCGCAGGGAGGAGAGAGTAGGGTTCGAGACCATGGGTACCGGGCCCGATTCATGGGGATGAGAGTGATCCCGGAGTTTCCCGAACGAACAACACAGGTCGTTACCGAATGCCCCTGGCGAACAGGAGTCGCACGGTGGACACAGTATGGCCGATCCCGGGCAGACAGGTTACTATAGTCCGCTGTCAGATAGCTCCAGGCGATAGGCCGAGGAGAACGGGCAGGCCTCAGTCACAGGACCGCAACCGATGGCAGAGAGCACCATCGACCGCCAAGGCCCTCCATGTTGTCAGCGACATCAATTCACGGGGTCAGCAATGTCGTTGTTTCCTGCCGTCGTCCCCGAAACAGGAGAATGCAGAGCATGAAGAAGAGACAACTCACCCAGATTGTCAGGCTATGTGCAGGCGCTCTTTGCCTGTGGAGTGTGCGGGCCACAGCAGAAAGCGCGGCGCTCAAAGGAAGTAGCCCCAACATCATCCTGGTGATGACCGATGACCAAGGCTATGGCGACTTGGGGTGTCACGGCCATCCCTACCTCAAGACCCCCAATCTCGACAGACTGTACGCCCAGAGCACACGTTTCACCGACTTTCACGTCAGCCCCACGTGCGCCCCTACTCGAGCCGCCTTGATGTCGGGCCGAGCCCCCTTCAAGAACGGGGTCACTCACACTATCCTCGAGCGAGACAGAATGACCCTCAAAGCCACCACCATCGCTCAAGTGCTCAAGACAGCGGGATACGCCACCGGCATCTTCGGCAAGTGGCACCTGGGCGACGAGGATCCCTACCAGCCGCACAATCGAGGCTTTGATGAGACCTTCATTCACGGAGCAGGCGGCATTGGCCAGAACTTCCCCGGCGCTCAGGGCGATGCTCCCGGCACGAGCTACTTTGATCCCATCATCAAGCACAACAATCGCTTTGTGAAAACTGATGGCTATTGCACGGACGTCTTCTTCAAACAGACCCTGGCCTGGATCGAGGAGCGGAAGGACAGCGGGAAACCGTTCTTCGCCTACCTCCCCACTAACGCCCCCCATGGCCCCTTCCATGTGGAGCAACGCTACAAGGATGTGTACAAAGACAAGTGCGCGGACCAGACAGCCGCCTTCTTCGGGATGATCGCCAACATTGATGAGAACATGGGCGTGCTGATGCAGAAGCTCGATGCGTGGGAGCTCACAGATAACACCCTCCTCATCTTTATGACGGACAATGGCAGCGCGAAAGGAAGCAGAATCTACAACGCAGGCATGAAAGGCGGCAAAGGCTCCCCCCACGAAGGAGGCTCGCGGGTACCGCTTTTCATGCGCTGGCCCGGGAAGCTCAAGCCCGGTCTCGTTGTGGATCGTCTCGCTCGCCATATTGATCTCTTCCCAACGCTTGCCGGAATCGCCGGTGCCCCTATTCCGGAAGGGCTTGAGCTTGACGGCCGGAGTCTCCTCCCGCTGATCCGGGATCCTCAGGCCCCATGGACGGACCGGAATCTCTTCTTCCACACCGGTCGATGGAAAAAGAAGGGCGCCCCGGGAAGATGGGGAAAGGGCAACACCGATCCCGACCAGGCCAAGTACAAGGGCTTTGCTGTCCGCAACGAGAAGTGGCGCCTGGTAGGGAACGCTCTCTACGATATCGAGCAAGATCCCGCACAGACGAAAGACGTCGCTCAGGAACATCCGAAAGTGGCGAGCGAAATGCTCAAAGCCTTTGACACATGGTGGGACGAGGTCAGGCCGCTGATGGTCAATGAAGACGCTCCGCTGGATACGGGCAAGCCGTTCATAGAGCAATTCGAGAAGCAGAGACGGGCAACGGGTATACCCGGGATGAAGGCGAAGACGGCCAAGCCATCCGCGGAAGGCGTCATCTGCCTGTTGGCGGCCAATGCGGAGCTTGTCGGGCGCACGCTCTTCTTCAACAGAAAACGGAACGACATCGGGCGTTGGACCAACCCGAATGACAGGCTGGAATGGAAAATCGTGGGCGCACAGAAAGGGACATATGCTGTGACCTTCACTTACGGGTCACCCGACCCGTCCAATACCTATGTCATTTCCGCCGGGTCAGCCTCGCTGCAGGGAAAAACCGAGAACACCGGCGCATTTGACAAGCACACCCCCTTCGCGCTCGGGACGCTGGACCTCCTCGGCGGGGACGTTCTGCTGTCAATCAAAGCAGGCCCCGGCATGAAGGGCGCGCTCATGAACTTCAAGGAGCTCCGACTGGAACCAAAGTAGGCCGTCCTTGTCCGCAAGCGCATGGAGGCTGGGCAACGGTGCGTTGACAGTGGCGCGTGTTTGCGCCGAGGCACGACAATCGCGAGCGGTCGCTAACACGATGCCGAGGCGGCGCGGTCTGACTTGGCCAGATCCACTTAGACCGCTTGTTCTCTGTATGGAAGATGCCTGTCATTGATTTTGACAGCTGTCAGTTGCACCTTTGCCAGTTGCATACCAATGACTTCCGACGTGGGGTGTAGCATCTGATCCCAGGGCTGATTGTCTTCACTGGATCCTCGCCGTCGTCTGCATGTCATCCTGAAGCGTGAGGGTGAAAGCACGCCCGTCGTCGCCCTCCCCCGCCGCCGAGGGGCTCTGAGGCATAAAAGAGGCAACAGAGCAAGCGAACACTACATTGCCGGAAAGACTCACATTATGGATGGTCCAGAAGAACGGGGCAGGTCAGAACTATCTCGGATCAGACATACGAACTCGCATTCCGAGAAGAGGATGTGCCAGATGAACAAGAAGCCCGGCGTTATCTCCTACGTACTCGCGGCAATCCTGGTTCCGACGGCAATATCCCATGCGATCACGCCGATTGCCCACACGGATGTAGTCCCCTATCAACGCATCGAGCATGGCGCATCGTTCAATGTTGGCGTGGTGGCATTCTCCATGGCTGGAATTGACAGGGTGGATTTCGCCATTGCGGGCCAGGGGTACTCCGGGGGAGTGAAATCCACGTCTGCTATGACGCTGAATACACGTGTCGCCTCCACGTCTCCCGGCGCCGTGTACCCGGGCGTGTATGAGTACTATGTGCCGGTTTCCGCAGATGATTTCACCGGAAACGGAACCATCGCCGTTACGCCGACCGTGTACGGGGGAGATGGCGGCGTCAAGACGCTACGCGCGGTCACGCTCTATGTCGAGGGGGCGAGCAACGAATCCCCGACGCTTGCGTGGGTGGATGGTGACGGCTCGGATGGGACTGGGACGCTCAATGATGAGACCGATCCCTTCCCGAGCATACAGACCGCAATGGATGCGATCGATTCTCGGAACAGGACCTTGGATTACGCGACCATATATCTCACTGAAGGTGTGTACGATACGAATGATCGAGTTTCCGGCACGACGGATACCACGACCGAGTGGGTGACGATCGCCAGCGCAAGGGAAGCAGAGATCGAGAAGGTGATCATTGATGAAGATGGTACGCTGTGGGATACCGACCACATTCGTTTCTCGGGAGTCACCCTGCGCAACAGTGGCCCGCGGGATCCGGCAGCAGCGCAGACGGGGGCATGGTTTGACGGATGTCGCATCATCGGGCCGGGAGGATACGGGAACCACTCTCCCATCGGGGGAAGTCACAATGCCTACTTCACTGGATGCCTCTTCTACAACGTAGGCTACGTGATGCCGAATACTCCCGTTCTGGGGAGAGGGTTGAGGCTTGAGAAGATCTACCATGATGTGGCCCGCAACGGATCGCCGCTGCTGGTGAACATCCAGGTGGACGGCATGTACGGAGAGCACCCAACGCCATATCACTCCGACGTATACCAAGTGTTCGATCAGGTTGAAGACATCATCATATACAACGGCATATTCGTCGACCTGCAGTACCAGGGCCTGTTCCTGAATTCGGAAGGCGGCACCAGCAGAAACGCAGCGTTTGTGAATCTGCTGTTCGAGTACGGAGCGAAGACGCCGGGCGGTTCAAGAAGCTGGATCCACGATCAGTGGGACCATCTGCTTCTGTGGCACTGCACATTTGGCAGCAGATTGGCTGCAGATGGTGATTGGTTCATGCTTTGGGACGCGGCCTACCCGGATGCTGACCCTTTCGAGCGCAGCAATGTCTCCTACATCGGGAACGTGTTCCATCGGTTCGGCATTACCGGAAGCGCGCAACGGCAGCTGGGAGCGCGTTACCTGGATTCGGGAAATCCGTATGGCAACGAGGCACGCTACAATCACTTCTGCACCAGAGGAATGACGGTCGGGGAGAACTACACCACCGGCGAAGGTGTGATTGACTTTGACGCTCCGGGCTCCGCGACGTTTGGCTATCCCGTGAGAAGATCTGTCATTGTGGACAGACTCCCCTCGGATCTGACGGGTGTCCCGTGTGATGCACGGGGCAATCCAAGAGACGCCAATCCGGATGCCGGAGCACTGGAAGCACGATAGCCGAGAATGCCGCAGGGCCTGCGGGTGAGGACGACAGCAGATTGATCCTGCCCGACCCACGGGGAGACGGGAAGCAAACGCCACAATGTCCCGCCCATGA
>Ga0209249_1003675_pt1 | contig 10757 bp, 20 predicted proteins | sample SaaInlV_200m_DNA_4_FD_184653 | JGI IMG/M metagenome (GOLD analysis project Ga0209249, IMG submission 184653) | Marine microbial communities from expanding oxygen minimum zones in the Saanich Inlet - SI037_S3LV_200m_DNA (SPAdes) (version 2) | ecosystem: Environmental > Aquatic > Marine >...
AACTTTTGCTTTTTCTTGAATTTCTTTTTGCTTTGCAGCCTCTTCAGCTTCAATATCCATAATAGAACGAAGTTTAATTCCACGAATATCAACTATTTGTGTAATTTTTTGTAGAGCTTCAAAAGTAGCATAAACACTAGAAGATTGATTTTCACTACCAAGGATCTTGGCAGAAATATCACGAATTCCAGCAGCTTCAACAATAGCTCTCACAGGACCACCAGCAATAACTCCGGTTCCTTTTGGAGCAGGCTTTAAAAGAACTTTTCCAGCTCCTTTTTTTGCTCTCATAATGAAAGGAATAGTTGTTCCATCTAAAGGAACAGTAATCATTTTCTTCTTGGCTTTTTTAATACCTTTTTTGATAGCAGAAACGACATCTGGTGCTTTTCCAAGCCCAATGCCTACTTTACCTTTTTTATCTCCAACAACCATTAATACGGAAAAACCGACATTGTTGCCTCCTTTAGTTTTTTTAGAAACTCTGGAGATCTGGATAACCTTTTCTTCAAATTCTTTAGGTTCTTGTGTTCTTTTGTGAAATGCTGACATATTTTAAACGTTAATTCCTTCTTCACGAAGAGTCTCTGCAACAGCTTTAACTCTACCGTGATATTTGTATGAACCTCGATCAAACTTTAAATTTTTGATCTTTTTCTTATTTAGATTTTTCACTAACTCTACAGTTACTTTTTTTGCTTTTTCTGTCTTTGTACCAGTAACTTCTTTTTTACCAAGATCACTTGCTGATGCAATTGTTTTACCAGTCTCATCATTAATTACTTGTAAAGAGATATATTTATTAGAACGAAAAACAGTCAAACGAGGACGATCATTTGTTCCAACAATTTTAGATCTAACTCTTTTTCTTCTTTTTTCTTGTTTGGTTAAATTGTGTTTTATAACTGGCATAATACCTTTTTCTTGTTAAGCAGTAGCTGTTTTTCCTGGTTTTGTACGTACAACTTCATCTTCATAACGAATCCCTTTACCTTTATAAGGTTCAGGAGGACGAATAGCTCTAATATTAGCAGCCATTTGACCAACGAGTTGTTTATCTATTCCTTCTATATTAATAGTGTCATTTCCTTCAATAGAGAGTTTGATTCCTTCAACAGCTGCAATCTCTACAGGGTGAGAAAAACCAACAGTAATGCTTGCTCCAGCACCTTTAGCCGCAACTCTGTATCCTGTACCAACGAGTTTTAAAGTTTTCTTGTAACCATTGGTTACACCTTCAATAGCTCCTGCTAATAAACTTCTCACTAAACCGTGGAAAGCTTTGTTCTTTTTTTCATCATTAGCTCTTGTAACAAGGATTTCATTTTCTTCTTGAGTTACTTTTACAGCCCCAACAACAGGAATAGTTAAAGTTCCTTTTGGACCTTTTACCATTACTGATTTTTTTTCTATAACTACAGTTACTCCTTGTAAGAGTTCAATAGGTTTTTTTCCGATTCTAGACATAACTATTTTATCCTTACCAAATTTGGCAAATAAGTTCTCCTCCGACATTTTGTTGTCGAGCTTCTTTATCAGTCAAAAGTCCTTTACTTGTAGATACTATGGTTATTCCATATCCATTCAAAGAAGATGGAACTTTATCTGCTGTAGAGTAAAGTCTTCTTCCTGGTTTTGAGATACGTTGTACACCAGAGATCATAGATAAACGGCCTTTGTAAATTAAAGAAAGAACTAAATCTGATTGTGGTTTTTTCTCCACAACTTCGAAACTTTTTATATATTTACTATCAACTAAAATTTTAGCTATAGATTCTTTTACTTTAGAATGAGGCATTACTACCTCTTTATGTTTTGCAAGAAAAGCATTCTTGATTCTAGCTAGCATGTCTGCGATTGGGTCTGTCATATTATTTACTTGCCTTTACCACTCCAGGCAACTCTCCTTTTAAAGCTAATTCACGAAAAGTAATTCTACTTAACCCAAAATAACGCATGTAACCTTGAGGTCTACCAGTTATTTTGCAACGGTTTTTGCCTCTAGTTGATACTTTATTTGGTTTTTTCTCACCGGATAAAAGATATTTTGAGCGTAAAGCTAAAATCTTTTTATCTTTGGCGATCTTTGATTTCTTAGCCATATTTACTTTTTGTCCTCTTCCTTTTCAAATGGAAAGCCCATAAGCTCTAACATTCGGAAAGATTCCTTGTCATTTTTTGTACTAGTTACGATATTAATTTGTAATCCACGAATACTTTCTATCTTGTCGTATTCTACTTCTGGAAAAACTGTTTGTTCATCAAGAGCTAAACTGTAATTACCCTGTCCATCAAATGCTTTTCTAGAAATACCTCTGAAATCTTTAACACGAGGAAGAGCAATAGAAATTAATTTATCCAAAAACTCCCACATGTGTTCTCCACGTAAAGTTACTGTAACTCCTAGTGGTTCACCTTCTCTTAATTTAAAGTTAGCGATTGATTTTCTAGCAGTTGTTGTTTTGGATTTTTGCCCAGAAATAACAGCAAATTGCTCTGCTACATTAGCAACTACTTTTGCTCTAGCTTTTGGATCTGATGGATCTTTAATACCCATGCTGATAGCTACCTTCTCTACTTTTACTACAGAGAAAACATTCTTATGTTTGAACTCTTTTTGTAAAGTTGAAACCAATTCTTGCTGGTATTTTTGTTTTAATCTATTCATTTTTGCCTATTATTTTTTCTTAGTTGTTTTTTTTGGTGCTACTTTTTTTGTTTTTTTTAAAGAAATAACTGTACCTGTCTTTTTAAAAATTCTTTCTTTTTTGCCATCTTTAGTTACTTTATAACCAACTCTATCAACTTCACCTTTGTCATTCAAAATAGCAACATTTGCTGTTGGAAGAGGTCTCTCTCTTCTAACTATTTCTCCAGGACGACCTGCCTGAGGTTTGACATGCTTAGCATAAATGTTTACATCTTTAACTAAGACTCTGTGTTTTTTAGGAAAAACCTTGACGATTTCACCTTTTTTACCTTTGTCTTTACCACCTGTAACTAGAACTTTATCACCTGTAATCAATTTCATATTATAAAACCTCCGGTGCTAAACTAGCTATTTTATTAAAACCACGCTCTTTTACTTCACGAGCTATTGGACCGAAAACACGTGTTCCAACTGGTTCTGTTTTTTTACGTGACTCAATTACTACTGCTGCATTGTCATCAAAACGGACATATTCACCAGAAGCGCGTCGTTGTTCTTTTTTTGTTCTTACGATTACTGCTTTAACCAATGATCCTTTTTTTATAGAACTATTTGGCTCTGCACTAATGACAGAAGCAACAATGATATCTCCAACATAGCCAAATCTTCTTCTAGATCCACCATAAACTTGGATCGTACGAATTCTCTTGGCACCGCTGTTATCTGCGATTTTCAAAACTGATCTAAATTGTATCATCGCTTATTTTCCTACTTTTTTTGTTATTACAAAATGTTTTGTCTTACTGATAGGTTTGGATTCTTGAATTTCTACAAGATCACCTTCTTTAAGATCTAAACCCTCGAAATGACAAGCATATTTTTTGCTTCTCTTGACGAGTTTCTTATACATTGGATGTTGCCACATACGAGAAACAGTTACTGTTGCAGTTTTTTCTCTTTTAAGAGAAGTTACTTTTCCGGACATTGTTCTCATTATTCTGTTTCCTTCTTCTGTTGCGTTGCTGTCAATTGTCTTTCGCGAAGAATTGTTTTTATTCTAGCGATATCATCAGCAATAGTTCCTACTGAACTAGTATTTTGCAATTTGCCAGCTTTTTTCTCCATTCTTGCTTTAGCAAGAGTCATTTGAAAATCAGCAAGCACTTGTGTAAGTTCTTTTTCTGTTTTTGCTCGTAGTTCTATAATATCTTTTTTATTCATTTTTTATTTCTTCACTATTATTGTTTTTAAAGAAATCTTGTGTCCAGCTTTACTAAAAGCTGCTTTTGCCATTTCTTCTGTTACTCCACTAAGTTCAAAAAGGATTGTTCCTGGTCTAACAACTGCTACGTATGTATCAATTGCGCCTTTACCAGAACCCATTTTTACTCCAACTGGTTTCTTAGTGATAGGTTTATGAGGAAATACCTTGATCCAGTACTTACCCAACCTCTTGGTTGCAAAAGTGATTTTTTTACGAGCAGCTTCGATTTCTCTTGTGCTTACCCAACCACCTGTTAAAGCTTTTAGGCCATATTCACCGAAAGCAAGTTGATTACCCCTGAGAGCAACTCCCTTGTTTTTTCCTCTAAATTGTTTGCGGTATTTTGATTTTTTTGGCTGTAACATAGTACCTTTTAAACAATCTCTCCCTTATAAATCCATACTTTAATTCCGACATAACCTGAGCGGGTTTTTGCTGGAACTTGAAAATAATCGATATTTGCACGTAATGTCTGAGTAGGAACACTTCCTTTGAAGTATTTTTCGGAACGTCCAATTTCTGCTCCACCAATTCTTCCTGAAAGTTGAATCTTTACTCCTTTTGCTCCTGCAGCCATTACTTTTTCTAAAGCTTGATTAACAGCTCTTCGATGTGGGTAACGATGAATTAATTGAGAAACGATTCTTTCTGCAACTAATCTAGCACTGAGATCTGGATATTTAACTTCTTCAACTTTAAGATCTACTCTTGTCTGAATTTTTTTATTTTTAGAGATATTAAGTAGTTTTTCAACTTCTTTCTTAATACTTTCTAAGTTGGAACCACCTTTTCCGATTACCACACCTGGTCTAGATACCTGAAGAACAATACGAATCTTAGAGATGTATCTTTCGATATCTACTTGTACTAACCCTGCATTAGAAAGTTTTTCACTAAAATATTTTCTAATTTTGTGATCTTCTATTACTTGGTTAGAGTATTGTGCTGGTTTGGCAAACCAACGAGACTTCCAGGAGAAAATCTTTCCCAAACGAAAACCAGTTGGATTTACTTTTTGTCCCATATCTTTATTTCTTTACTTTTTTAACTACTTTTTTGGTTGTTGTTTTAGCTTTTGCTTTTTTAGTAGCTGGAGCTTTTTTAACAACTTTTTTACTTACTTCTTTTTCTGTCTGCTTAGTCTCTAAAATTACCTTAACATGACAAGATCTTTTGAAAATATTGTGAGCTCTTCCTCTACTTACTGCTCTAAAACGCTTATAAGTAGGACCTTCTCCAACCAAAATACTTTTAAGTTCTAATTGATCTACTGGTATATTATGGTTATGAGTAGCATTAGCGATTGCTTGTCTCAAGACCTTTGCTACAACAATACTAGCTTTTCGTTCAATCACAGCCAACTGCTCCATAGCATCTTGAAGAGATAGCTTACGAACAGCATTCGCAACAAGTCTTACTTTGCGTGCGGATTGTCTGGTATTTTTTTGTTCTGCTTTAATTTGCATTATTTATATTTAACCTTTATGTCTTAGCCAAAGTTCTCTTAACAATACGACCATGACCTCGGAAGGTTCTGGTAGGAGCGAATTCTCCCAATTTATGTCCAACCATTCCTTCAGAGATGAAAACTTCAATAAAGTTTTTTCCCTGATGTATAAGAAATGTATGTCCAACGAAATCTGGGGAAATGACACTCTGTCTTGCCCAAGTTTTAATTGGAGTTTTATCTCCTGATCCTTTTTGTTTAATGATTTTTTTCATTAATTTTGGATCTATGTATGGTCCTTTTTTAGTTGATCTACTCATATTTGTTTACTTTGTTCTTCTATCTCGAACTAGCCACTTAGTACTTTTTCTAACTTTACGTGTTTTCTTACCTGGTGCTACATTCTTGCCCCATGGACTCTTTGGATATTTCAAACCAATTCCACTACGTCCTTCACCACCTCCGTGTGGATGTGATCCAGGATGTTGAGCAACACCGCGAACAGTAGGACGAATACCCATTAGGCGTTTTCTTCCTGCTTTACCAATTTTTCTGTTTTTCCAATCAGAATTACCGATCTGTCCTATTGTAGCAATACAATCTTCATGAATCAGTCTCTGTTCACGAGAAGGAAGTTGAACTGTTACATAACTACCATCTTTGGACTGGATCATTGCATGAACTCCAGCACCTCTGACTAATTGAGCGCCTTTACCAGCTCTCATCTCGATGTTATGAATAGGCATACCAACAGGGATATTTTTCAAAGACATAGCATTTCCTGGTCTAGGATCTACTTTTTCTCCAGCAATGATTTCATCTCCGATTTTCAAATTTGAAGGTGCTAAGATGTATTTTTTTTCTCCATCTTTATAGAAAACTAAAGCAATGTTAGCACTACGCATTGGATCATATTCAATTCTTTGAACAAGCCCAACCATGTCTTTTTTACTTCTTTTCCAATCAATTCTTCTTAATCTTTTCTTTACACCACCACCTCGATGTCTAACAGTAATTCTTCCCTTAAATCCACGACCTTGTCTTTTCTTATGACCTGGAATTAAAAGAGATTTCTCTGGTTCACCTTTATGAAGATCACTTCTATCAATAATGACTTGATGTCTTCTTCCTGGTGTAGTTGGCTTAACCTTAATTAACATTATTTATCTCCTCCAACATCAAAAACACTAATAGATTGTCCTGGTTTTAATTTTACTAAGGCTTTTTTAGTTTTTGCTGCAAAAGTCTTTAGTCTTTTTTGGCCAGTACGCTTTACCTTTTTAGGACGCATAACTGTATTAACATTTACTACCTTAACTTCATACATTTCTTGAATAGCAGCTTTGATTTTATTCTTATCTGCAGTTCTAGCTACCTCAAAGGTATAAATATTTTCAACATTAGCTCTTTGAAGAGTTTTTTCAGTGATAACTGGTTTTCTAATAATATAAGGATTCATGATTATTTCTCCTCCTTTTTAACAGCTTTAACTGTTTTTTTCTTAGCAGGAGCCTTTTTTGCAATTTCTTTAGCTACAGGAGCTACTGGTTTTTCAATTACTAAACGATCTTCTAAAACCTTAATAGAATCTTTATTAAAGATCAAAGTATCTGCCATAGCTACTTGTAAAGCATTCAACTCTATTGCTGGAACTGTTATTACTCTTTGAAGGTTTTGTAAACTTCTTCTTAGAAGTTCATTATTCTCACCTAAAACAACAACTATTTTTCCATTCATATCGACCATTTTGTTCAAAAACTTAACTGCCTCAGTGGTTTTCCCACCAATGCTATTCAAATTATCTGTAACAACAATGTTTTCTACCTGCATACTAAGAGCAACTCTTAGAGCTTTAGATTTCATTTTACGAGAAAGATCTTTTTTCCAGTTTTCATTACCAGTTGGACCATGAGCAACACCACCACCCACAAAGATAGGAGCATTTTTGGAACCATGTCTAGCATTACCGGTACCTTTTTGTTTATACCATTTTGATTTTGTTCTCTTCACCGCAGAACGAGTTTTTACTTTGGCAGATCCTTGTCTAAGATTAGACAAATAAACTCTAACAGCTTGAGCTACTAATGCAGGATTACTCTTTTGAGCAAAAACTGAATCACTAACTTCAATAGAACTGCTTTTACTAGTAGGGGTAATGACTTTTAATTTCATGACTTTTTTTGCACCTCTTGAGTTTCAGATTTTGTTTCTGTTGAAATATCTGCTTTTTCTTCTACAGGAGCGACTTCTTCTTTTGTATTTAGACCCATTGAATCTAAATCTAAATTAACTGAGCTTTTTTTACCGACTTTTTCAATACGAACAGAACTTGAATTAAATCCAGGAACTGGGCCAGAAAGCCACACTTCTTGATTTTTAGGATCAATATAAAGAACAGTAAGACCATAAACAGTTCTGGAATCTACTCCATAGTGTCCAGGCATTTTCTTACCCTTCCAAACACGACCTGGTGTTGTACCAGCACCGATAGATCCAGGAGCTCTCTCTCTGTCTGATTGACCATGTGTTCTAGGACCACCATGAAAACCATGTCTCTTTATAACACCAGCAAAACCTCGTCCTTTAGAAATACCTTGAACTTTGACTACATCGCCAACTTCCAAAACCTGCTCTAAAGTAAGAGAGTCTCCGATTTTTAGAGGAGACTCAGTTTCTGCTGTATATTTAACACCTTTAATTTGACGAACACCAAAATCAAAACCACTCTTTTGCATACGTGCACGAAGTGGTTTATCCATGTTTTTTAGTTTCTTTGTACCATAACCAACCTCAAGAATTGTCTGAGGTTGCTTTTTCCAAATTCGGGTAGATTTGTCTGTAAGTAAAGCTTCAGTTTGTCCAACAATAGGATTGTTGCCAACTTTACACTTTGTTACAGCCAATCTCTTTCCTTCTTTGGACCAGGCTTGTGTCATGCCTAGTTTGGTTGCAAAGATTGCGTTTAACATACGTGTTCCAATTTCTTTTTTATTTCTTCTGAAAATCTCTTTTCAAAAGAAGTGAGGGCCTTCTCGCCCTCAACTATGCTCTCTTATATTACTTTGTTACATCTTGATTTGAATGTCTACCCCTGCAGGTAGTTCCAAATGCATCAAAGAGTCAATCGTCTTGTTAGTAGGATTGACTATCTCAATTAATCTTTTATGTGTTCTGATCTCAAAATGCTCTTGAGCATTTTTATCAGTATGAGGTGAGGTCAACACTGTAAAAGACTTTTTATGAGTAGGTAATGGGACTGGTCCCACTACTTTAGCTCCAGTAGACAAAGCTGTTTGTAAAATTTTTCTGCTAGCTTCGTCAGCGACACGATGGTCGTAAGACTTAAGTCTAACTCTAATTTTATAAACGTTTTGTGTTCCAGTGCTTTTTACCATAGTTTATGTACTTTTTATATATTCGGTTTTTTTACTTTTATATAACCCAATATTATTTTATTCTTTCTCTGGCATGCCAGAGGTATTTAAAATCACAGGGCGTGATTATAACTAAATAAATAAGATATGTACAGGGCTAATCCACCTGGGAAACCATGTGATGATTCGCCTTGAAATATCTAGATTCTTGCCTGGAAATAAATTTCCAAACAAGAGTGATGATTATATCAGACTTCTAGAGGGGAAGCAACAACTTGTGTTGAGTAAAAATCATACACTACTTGAAGCAATTAATTCCAGAAATTTTTGTAAAATAACTGGATGGTCAAAAGCTATCTCACCATCAACAATAAACTTGTTGACTTGATCTGCTGGCACTACCACTAGCTCTTCAAACTCTTTATGATCTGGTATCTGAGTCTCATCATACATTTCATCTAAAAGAAGAATAAAAGCAAATGTTATCCAACCACCATTATCACTAGTACAGAGAAATAAAAATTCCCCAATACTTTTATTCAAACCTAACTCTTCAAGAACTTCTCTTTTGGCTGAGTGTTTTCTAGTAGAATCAACTTCCTCAAATTTTCCACCTAGAAGTTGAAGTTTATTGGGAGCCTGCTTACTCCAATCTGGTCTACGATTGAGAATAATAGAACCATCTGGGTTAACAACAATAACTCTAGCAACTTTTTTTTCGAAACTTTTCATAAAAATTAAAATTATTCACTTATATACGTTAACTCTATTTCCTGATCTAAATGCCATGGTGATGGATTAAAAATGCCATCAGCAAATTCCAGTTGTTCAAAACCTTCTCCAATTCCATCGCTCAACTGACCTTGAGTGTATGAAATAAGTAAGTTTTCTTCTTCTTCAGTAAGTTTTCTTGTTGAGTCATATATGACAAAAACATAAAGTTTTTTAGTTTCATGATCAAATTCAAAATGCATGTATCCTTCAGATACACAATCAGGAATTTTATGTCTAAGAGCAAAATATTCTGAAAAGTTTTGATGATAATCTAATTTATCAAAAACTTCTCTTGAATCCTCTGGTAAACAATCTCCTTTAATTACTATTTGAATAGGTTTCTCTATTTCATTTTTTGGCTCAGGCTCTTTAGGAAAACCTGCCTCGATTTGCATCACAGCTTTCTGTCTAGCTTCACTTAATATTTCAGACATATATTCTTTACATAAAAATCTACCATTTAAGGTAGATAAACTTTTAAACTAGATCATATTATATCATCACGAGCAACTTTTTCTTTAAATTTATAAATAAACACTAAAAACCCCCATACTATTTCTAGTACAGGGGTTTTCTATTTTCGGTTTTAACCAAAAGTTACGTTATTTTGTAACTTTAGTAATAGCACCAGCTCCGACGGTGATTCCACCTTCACGGATAGCAAAACGCAAACCTTCGTTAACAGCTACAGGAGCGATCAACTTAACATGCATTTTTGCATTATCACCAGGCATAACCATCTCTACACCATCAGGGAGAGTGATGTCACCAGTAATATCTGTAGTTCTGATATAGAACTGAGGTTTATAACCACTGAAGAAAGGCTTATGTCTTCCACCTTCTTCTTTTTTCAAGATATAAACTTCTGCATCAAATTCTGCGTGAGGATTGATACTTCCAGCTTTAGCCAAAACTTGACCACGTTGGATATCATCTTTACCGACACCTCTTAAGAGGATACCGACATTATCTCCTGCCTGACCATCGTCAAGCATTTTACGGAACATTTCGACACCTGTAACAGTTGTTTTTGAAGTTTCTTTGAAACCAACAATCTCGATTTCTTCACCAACTTTAACTTTACCAGAAGCGATTCTTCCAGTAGCAACTGTTCCACGACCTTTGATAGAGAAAACATCTTCGATAGGCATCAAGAATGGTTTATCTAAGTCACGAACTGGTTCTGGAATGAATGAATCTACTTGATTCATAAGTTCCATAACTTGATCTTGAGCTGCAGCATCACCT